>ENA-OQTX01000052-OQTX01000052.1-marine-metagenome-genome-assembly--contig:-NODE-52-length-32764-cov-3.597424_pt1 | contig 32764 bp, 26 predicted proteins | sample MGYA00240992_ERZ505281 | MGnify/ENA primary metagenome ERZ505281 (study PRJEB26146, sample SAMN05422147) | marine metagenome | isolation source: South Atlantic Ocean | place: Atlantic Ocean:South Atlantic... | reverse complement strand
CCCAGATGGACCCGGTCACCAGCACCAGGCCACACAGCACGGTGCCGACCTCAGCCGTGGAGTGGGCCATCACGTCCCACCATGGGGTCCGCTTCACCAGCACCCCGACGCTGGCCGCCGCACAGAGCATGAACGAGGCGTACATGAGGACGGCCATCGGCACGTGCAGGTAAAGCATGCGGACGGCATCGAACTGGCCGAACTCCTCACCGGTGGTGGGATGCAGGCGGACGTCCGGCCCGGTCAGGAAGAAGGCCAGCACACCGAGGACCACGAGGCTGGCCAGGGCGACGCAGCCCAGGAGGCGCGAGCCGCGCGATCCTGTGTTGCCTGGTCTCTCGTCTCGTCCGGCCATCAGGGCTCCCGGTCAGTCCTCGATCAACACGCCATGGGCCAGTGCGCCGACTACGGTGGCGATCAGGGCGGCCACGGCCAGTAGCCCGGTCCAGGCCCAACCGTCAACCGCCACGGCCCCGAGGGCATCGTCGAACGCCCGGGTGGCCCCGATCAGCACCGGCGCCAGTACCGGAAGCAGGAGGATCGGCAGGAGGGTCTCCCGCACCCCCAGCCCCGAGGCCAGCGCGCCGTAGAGGGTACCTGCAGCCGCCACCGCCACCCCGGCCAGCAGCCCGGCGACCACCAGCAGCGCCGGATCCACGACCTGTACCCCGTAGAGCACCAGCAGGCCGCCCAGCAGCGCCCCGGGCAAAGAGCCCAGGCCGCCGATCACCGCCGCCGCAAACGCCTTGATACCGAACAGCAGTCCCACGGAAGGTTCCACCGCCCCCTTGGCGGCAAACATGACCCCGGCAATGGCCGCCACCACCCCGGACAGGGCCCAGACAATGGCATTGATGCGTTTCACCGGAATGCCCATGTAGTAAGCCGCCATCTGGTTCTGGCTGCTGGCCTGCATGGCCACGCCAAGACGGGTACGGGCAAAGAAGAAGTAGAGAATGGAGGTAAGCGCCACCGTAGTAATAATGATCACCGCATCCACCACCGGGATCATCAGTTCCCCCAGTGTCCAGACCCGGCCAATAAAGGGCGTTTCCAGGGAGGTGGGATCATGCCCCCAGATCACCCCGGCCACGAAGCGGATCAGAAATCCGAGGGCGATGGTCAGAATCACCATGGCAAATTGCGGTTGGCCAAAGATGGCTCGCAGCACGAAACGATCAAGGAGGTAGCCGAACAGGCCGAGGATCAGGGCGGCCAGGGTGATGCCCACCAGAAAAGGCAGGTCCGCGTAGCTGGCATTGATGAAGGTAACGCCGAGAAAGGCCCCCAGCATCATCATGTCGCCCTGGGCGAAGTTAACCGCTTCGGATGCCTTGTAGATCAGTACAAAACCCAGCGCCAACAGCCCATAAATGCAGCCATTGGCAATCCCGCCGACCAGCAGCTGGAGTATATCCATGGTCCCTCTCTCCCGGGGGGTTATTATTCTGTTGCTTTTTTATTCAAGTGTTCCCGAGCCTAGCGGAAGTCCGACATTCTCACCAGTATGTAAAATGTAACAGGATCCGAACAGGCCTGAGGGCTATCCGTTATACCTGTATTTTTCGCCGCTTCCGGTATGCTTGGCTGCCATTTAGCAAACCCCACCCGCTCATGAATGTAAATGATCCCCTTCGCATTGATGCCATCGCCCGAGTCCTCAGTCTGGCTTTTTACCGGGACCCCCTGTTTTGCTATTTCTTTCCGGATGACTCGCGCCGGCTGGCCCAGTCCCGCCATACCTTCCTGTTTCTGGCTCGCCATGCTCAGCACCGGGGAGAAATCTGTACCCCACCGGGTTCCGTAGACGGCGCTGCGCTGTGGCTGCCCTCCGACGCACTGCATCGGAGTGTGATGGATATGCTGCGCTTTGGGGCTCTGCCCATGTTGCGTCAAGGGCCGGCGGCAGTGAAACGGCAACTGGATGCTGGAGACGCCATGCAGAAAGTCCACGACGGTCTGATGAGCAAGCCCCATGCCTACCTGTTATTACTGGGGATTGATCCGCAGCATCAGGGCCGGGGCTTGGCCACACGGCTGCTGGAGCCAACGCTGGAGCGGTTGGACCGGGAAGGGTTGCCCGCCTATCTGGACACCCATAACCCGGACAATGTATCGCTGTACCGGCGTTTCGGGTTCGAGGTGGTGCATGAAGCGCCGATGCCGGGAACGCAGGTGCGGCATTGGGCGATGGTGCGGGGAAACCGCTAGCGAACACGCCCCTGTCCGTAGGAGCTATGCTTGCATGGCGAACCCGCGACACCTGTTCGCCATGCAAGCATAGCTCCTACGGCGAGGAAGACAGGCTCAGCCTACGCCCTGACTTTTCAGATAGTCGTCGTAGCTGCCGTGGAAGTCGACGATACCGGTGGGAGTGATTTCGATAATCCGGGTGGCCAGGGAGGACACGAATTCCCGGTCATGGCTGACGAACAGCAGGGTTCCCGGGTAGTTTTCCAGGGCCAGGTTCAGGGACTCGATGGATTCCATGTCCATGTGGTTGGTGGGCTCATCCAGCAGCAGGATGTTGGGCCGTTGCAGCATGATCTTGCCGAACAGCATGCGCCCCTGCTCTCCCCCGGAGATCACTTTCACGGATTTGCCGATATCTTTCTGGGAAAACAGCAAGCGGCCCAGGGTGCCACGGATCACCTGCTCGTCGTCCTTCTCCTGCCCCCACTGGTTCATCCAGGCGAACAGGTCCATATCGTCGGCGAAGTCGTGGGCATGGTCCTGGGCGTAGTAACCCAGTTCACTGTTCTCGGACCATTTCACTTCCCCGGCGGTGGGTGCCAGATCCCCCACCAGACAGCGCAGCAAGGTGGATTTGCCAATGCCGTTGGGGCCGATGATGGCGATGCGCTCGCCCACTTCCACGCGCAGGTCGAGGCCGGAGAACAGCGCCTCGTCAAAGGATTTGGCCAGCCCCTTCACTTCCAGCGCGTTGCGGAACAGCTTCTTGTCCTGCTCGAAAATAATGTAGGGGTTCTGGCGACTGGAGGGTTTCACCTCATCCAGCTTGATCTTGTCGATCTGCTTGGCGCGGCTGGTGGCCTGCTTGGACTTGGAGGCGTTGGCGCTGAAGCGGCTGACAAAGGTTTTCAACTCGGCGATTTGCTGTTTCTTTTTCGCATTGTCCGCATGCAGGCGCTCGCGGGCCTGGGTAGCCGCGGTCATGTATTCATCATAGTTGCCCGGGTACAGGCGCACTTCGCCGTAATCCAGGTCTGCCATATGGGTGCAGACACTGTTCAGGAAGTGGCGATCGTGGGAAATGATGATCATGGTGCACTGACGCTGGTTGAGCACTTCTTCCAGCCAGCGAATGGTATTGATGTCCAGGTTGTTGGTGGGCTCGTCCAGCAACATGATGTCCGGATCGGCGAACAGGGCCTGGGCCAGCAGCACGCGCAGTTTCCAGCCGGGGGCAATCTCACTCATGGGACCGAAGTGCTGCTCCACCGGAATATCCAGGCCCAACAGCAGCTCACCGGCGCGGGATTCGGCGGTGTAGCCGTCCAGCTCGGCGAATTCCGCCTCCAGCTCACCGGCGCGGATGCCGTCTTCCTCGCTCATTTCCGCCTTGGCGTAGATGCCGTCGCGCTCTTCCTTGATCTTCCACAACTCTTCGTTGCCCATGATCACGGTGTCTACTACCGAGTATTTCTCGTAGGCGAACTGATCCTGGCGCAGCTTGCCGATGCGCTCGTCCGGGTCCTTGGACACATTGCCGGAGGACGGCTCCAGATCTCCCCCGAGAATCTTCATCAGGGTGGATTTGCCGCAGCCGTTGGCGCCGATCAGGCCGTAGCGGTTGCCGTTGCCGAATTTCACGGACACGTTTTCAAACAGCGGCTTGGCACCGAACTGCATGGTGAGGTTGGCGGTTGTGAGCAATGTTTTGATCCGGTTGGAAAAGCGAAAAGCGCGGCTGATGAGAGATATCAGCGGCGAGAGTGCGCGCGAGGCGCGCGCATTGTCGCACAGCGACTGGCATCAGGACAGGGCTGGAAACGAGTGTAGGGTGCACAGAGCCTAAGGCGAACCGCACCCTACGGGGAGATCAAGAAGGAGGAACAGTGCTAGTAGCCGCTGAACATTTCGGCGGATTCGCCTTCCAGCACATAGCCGGCGGTGCCGTATTCGGTATCCTGGCTGGACACCTTGAGGGTGCCTTCCAGCCACAGGGCTTCAAAGACCAGATCCAGGGGCACGCCCTGCCCTTTCATCTTCACCAGAACGATCTGGTTGCGGGGCGGGGGCGGGGTGTGGATACAGGCGCCGAAGTACGGCACCAGCAGAAATTCACGTACGTATTCCTCATCACCATCCAGCGGCACGCCATAGCCGGGCAGACGCACAACCGTATTGTCCAATTCCGACTTCAGGGGCGCTTCGCGCCAGGCCTTGTCGATGGCTTCCATCATCTGCTCGCCACGGGCATCGCCATCGTCCACGTCTTCCGGTGGCTTATCTCCATAGATCTTGTTGAAGAGCTGTTCGTAGACCTGATTGACGTCGTAATCGGCGGGCACCAGGTCATCCCATTCCAGCTCTCGGGCTGCCCAGCCGGGCAGACTGACCAGCAGGCAGAGACAGATAATCAGACTACGCATGTCAGTTCCTCGGGGTCAGGCCATCGGCCAGACTGTTGCGGAAGGCCTTTTCCGCCGGAATCATGCCGGCCAGGGAACCGGCCAGCAGGATGGCCGCCAGGGTCGGCAATTCGCGCAGGGACAGGAAGCTGTCCGGCAAACGCAGGGACCATTCGGCCAGGGCCAGCGGCGCCAGCGTCCACTGTGCCACAAACAACAGCGTCAGACCCAGCAGGCTGCCGATCAGAGTGAGGAACAGGCTTTCCCCTACGATCACGCCATAGACAGCAAGCCGGCCGGCACCGGCGGCACGCAGTACCGCCAGTTCGTGTCGGCGGCCTTCCAGGGCGGCCAGAATGGTGGACACCAGCACCAGTAGCGCCACCAGCAGAACCGCCAGGGACGTGGCACGCAGGGCATTTTCCCCCACCGCTGTCATGCGCCACAGGCGCTGCAGCTGGACACCGGGAATGATGGCGCTGAGCGGCTCGGCTTTATAACGGGACAGTTCCCGCTGCAGGCTGAGCACGGCGGTACGTCGTTGCAGACCCAGCATGACCGCATTCACGGAATCCGGGGTATCGGCCTGCTGACCCGGCAGCGGCGGCAACCCGGAACGAAACAGGCCACCGCTGTGAATGGCGGCCATGCCGGCCAGGGAAATATGCACACTCTGATCCACCGGCGTGCCGGTGGCTGCCAGCACCCCCACCACGGTAAAGGGGTGGTTGTCGTGTTCGATAATGGCCGGGCCGCTGGCGCCATGGGCCAGCACGATATCGTCACCGAGCCGGTAACCGAGACGCTGGGCCACGGCACTGCCCAGTACCACCTGATCCGCCCCGGCAAACCACTCGCCGCTTGCCAGCGACAGGGCCCGGTCCCGCCCATAGCGGTAGTGGGCCAGATAACTATAGTTGGTGGCCACCACCGGAAAGCCACGATGGGAATCCCCCAGGGCGATGGGAATCCACCATTTCACATCCGGATGATCCGCCAGATGCTGCACGGTTTGCCAGCGAATCCCGGCGGTGGGATCGCTGAGCCGGAACACACTGTACAACAGGATATTCATGGGGCCGCCGCGGGCACTGACGATCAGATCGATACCGGACACGGTGCTGGCAAAGTTGGCGCGCACCTGGTGACGCAGACGCTCGATGCCCACGATCATCACCAGACTCAACGCGATGGCCACAACAATCAGTGTTGCCGAGGTTTTCCGGGTACGCAGCGAGGCAAGAATGATCCTAGGCAGCATGGTGCCCTCCCCCGTTCAGTGCGGAAAACGCCACGCTGCGATGGAAACGGTCGGCCACCTGACTGTCATGGCTGACCATCAGCAAGGCACTGCCCGCGTCTTCGCATTGCTCGCAAAGCAGGGTCAATAGGGTATCGCGGCTATCGGTATCCAACGCGGACGTGGGCTCGTCCGCGATGATCAGATCCGGCTTGCCGAACAGGGCCCGGGCCGCGGCCACCCGTTGTTGCTGCCCGAACGACAATTGCCAGGCCGGTAGTACCGAGGTGGCGGCATCCAGCCCCAGCCGGTTGAGCAGGTCCTGGGCGGCGTCCCTGCGCTGGCGGTGATTGCTGGCCCCTGCACGCTCACAACGGCGCCGGGAAAAGCCGGCACTGAGGCAGACGTTCTCCACCCCGCTCAGATACGGCAACAGGTTGAAGGCCTGGAAGATGACACCAATATGGTCCGCCCGGAAAGCATCCCGCCGCCGCTGTGACAGTGAGGAAAACGGTTTGCCGGCCACCCGGATATGGCCCTGCCGGGCCGGGCGAATCCCGGTGACCAGCGACAACAGGGTACTTTTGCCACAACCACTGGGACCATGAAGCAGTACCCGCTCACCGGGCTGCAGGGCAAAGTGGTCAATATGGATGAAAGGCCGGGCTTGTCCCGGGTGCTGATAACGCAGGTTATCCAGTTCCAGTACCACGATTACTCCAGGGGAATGCGGGTGTCGCCGGACGCCAAGCGGAGGGCACCCTGCCCATGCGGCAACAACAGGACCACTTCCGTGGTCAGCCCGGAAAAGGTGTCCAGAAACGGCAAGGTAATACGGGTCAGCTCACCCGGGGAGCGACACTGGAAGGTCCACTCCGCTTCCACATCCACATGATGGCCGTGGTCATGGTCATGGTCATGGTCATGGTCATGGTCATGGTCATGGTCGTGAGCATCCACGTCCGGAAACAGCGACGCAACAGTGCTGCGGGTGGCATGGTTGAGCCGACACTCCGCCGCCTCGGACGGTAACGGTTCACTCACCTGTTTCAGACGGTCCTCATAACGGACCCGGGCAGCGGCATCCGCGGGGGGCTGCTCAGTGCCGAGAATATCCATCAAGGGTGCGCGGAAACTGACCGTCAGACTCTCGCCTTCCACCACCACGGCCGCTTCCGCCAGGCCATGCTGGTGCACTCCCGCGGCAAGCGCCGGAAGGCTGGCCAGCAGTGACAGCCCAACCACCGTTTCACGCAGTGTGAATCTCTTCATGATGCCCCTCGCAGTCACATTTCTTGCAGGCGCGAATATTGCCAATATGCGCAGTCACCAGACAGATTCCGACCAGAGTGGTGAGCAGGGGTTCCTACAGGGTGCCATGGAACACCGATTCGAACACCGCAATCAGACACAACCCGATCAGAGCCATCAGACCGGGCAGCAAAACCCAACGCCGGCGGTGGTGGCGATAGCCCACCACCATGGCCACTACACTGACCGGCACAATAATGACCAGCAGTGCCTGGTGAAACAGTTCCCCCATGCCGCCAAACAGGGACAGCAAACCAATGGCAAACAGCCCGGCTACGCTGGCCACACAATGGATCATACACAAACCGGACAGGGCGATGGCCGCCTGGTCCAGACGTAAGCGGGACATGGTTGTCTCCAGAATCTTCAACGGGTTTTTGAATCGTTGACACCTTGCAGGCAATGCGCCAGCCATCCCCGCGATCCGCGGGGATTAATGCGCAATACAGCTGGCGCAGCGGCCATGCACTTCCAGCAGGGGGTTCTGCTGGGTCACAAATCCCAGGCTGTTGATACTCTGCTGCAACTCACTAATGGCTGCCCCCGCCATGGGGGTTTCCTGAACGGCACCACACTCGTCACAGAGCAGGAACACGGTGCCCTGGTGTCCGTGGTGACAGGTGATGTGATCACAGGCCAGGTACTGGTTGGTGGAACTGAGCCGATGAGCGAGCCCCTGTTGCACCAGAAAATCCAGCGCCCGGTAGATGGTCGGCGGCTGGGCGTTGCTCTGATATTGGCCCTTGAACTGGTCCAGCAACTGGTAGGCACTCTGCGGACCGGACTGAGCCAGCAACAACGTCAGCACCTGACGACGCTGGGGCGTCCAACGGACACCCTGATCGCGGCAATGCTGTTCGGCGCTGGCAAGAATACGGTCAATGCGGCTCATGGCAATCCTATATGTCCAGGGTGACCAGCAAGCGTTGCTGACCGGGAGACACGGGCGGAGACCGGTGGACCACACCCGAGCCCGGATTATCCCGCCAGGTGTCGCCTTTGAACAGGGCGACCTGCCCGGCCTGTAATTGCTGCACGCTGTCCGCGGCGTAGCGCCCTTCCTGGTCCACGCCCGGCACCAGCAGCCCGGCCGGCACAGAAGGTGCCGGCAACCACTGGCTACCCGGGCCGCCATAGGTGCACAACATGCGCACCGGGATACGGTCCACATGGAAGCGAGGGCACATGGGTTTCTCAAGGGCCGTGACGCGCAGGCCCACGCCGGTGGTACCGAACAAACAGGCCATCATCTCCGCCAGCAACGCCAGGTCCTCACGCAATGGGGCGAAATCCTCGCCGGGCAACGACCGGGCAATGGAACCGGTCAGGTCGCTGGCATCCAGCCAGCTTTTTATGGCCATTTTCCTGCTGCAGGCCAGCGTTACCCGCTGCGGGTCAATCGGGCTGCGCCGGTCCCAGACGGCCACCTGTACCGGGTCCATCATCACATCGGTCAGAACGGCGGCATCATCACGCATGCTCAAACCCGGGGCCGCATAGGCCGCAGGCAATGTCCTTGCCTCGATCATCCTGCCATCTCCCACTGCGGGAACGGGTCCTCCAGTTGCTGCCAGAGTTCCTTGCCCGCGAGCATTTCTTCTTCCGTGAGCAGGCAGGCATCCAGGGCCTGCCGGGTGGCCTCCGGCTGCAGATTGTGGCCGATGAAAACCAGCTCCTGGCGCATGTCGCCAAAGGGCTCCTGCCATTTCTCCATGATCATGGCGCGATAGTCCGGGTCTGTGGGCCAGTGCTTGTCCGGCACGGTTTTCCAGAACAGGCCGGCAGGGCCGTGGTGGGCGATCTCACCGGCCTGGCTCCAGTTGCCGGCAAATTGCGGGCGGCTGGCCAACCAGAAAAACCCCTTGGAGCGCAACAGCGTTCCGTAGGGCCAGGGCTGTTGCAGAAAGTCCCAGAACCGCTGCGGATGGAAAGGACGGCGGGCCTCATAACTGAAGCTGCTGATACCGTATTCCTCGGTTTCCGGCAGGTGCTCACCGCGCATTTCCTTGAGCCAGCCCGGCGCCTGCTGGGCTTTTTCAAAATCGAACAGGCCGGTGTCCAGCACCGCATCCAGCGGCACCATGCCGTGCCTGATGGGTATGATGCGAGCCTCCGGATTGAGCAACCGCAGGGTGGCGGTGAGGGTTTCCAGATCGGCCTCACTGACCAGGTCGGTTTTGCTGATAAGCAGCACATCGCAGAATTCCACCTGCTCCACCAGCAGGTCCACCACATTGCGCTGATCGTCCTCTCCCAGACTTTCACCGTCTTCCTGCAAGGTGCGGGCACTGCGGTAGTCGCGCAGGAAATTCACTGCATCCACCACGGTGACCATGGTATCCAGCCGCGCCACCGAAGAAAGGCTGTCACCGTTTTCGTCTTCGAAGGTAAAGGTTTCCGCCACCGGTAGCGGTTCGGAAATACCGGTGGATTCGATCACCAGATAATCAAAGCGCCCTTCCCGGGACAGCCGGGTCACTTCCAGCAACAGGTCTTCGCGAAGCGTGCAACAGATGCAGCCGTTGCTCATTTCCACCAGCTTTTCTTCGGCGCGATTCAGGGACACCTCATTACTGACCAGCGCCGCGTCGATATTGATCTCGCTCATGTCATTGACAATCACGGCCACACGGAGCCCGGCACGGTTATTGAGGATATGGTTAAGAACGGTGGTTTTCCCGGCGCCGAGAAAGCCCGACAGTACAGTGACGGGTAGCTGGCGCGCGGGGGCAGCTGGCTGGGTAGTCATGGAATTATCCGGTTCGTGAATGGGCGTAGTGTCTTTCGTTGGCTTCCAGCCGGGTTAAGCAGGCTGCTGGGTTGCATTCATGTAATCCGCCTCGGGCATGGCCAGCAGGGCCTTTTCACTGAGCACGTCCGACATGATGGCCTCCCTTTTAAGTTATGTTATAACATAACAATTGACAGGTGCAATCACAGCGATGGAAATCACGCCCATGGCACTCCCGATTCCTGCCAGCTATGGCGAATGACGACGTTGCATTACTGAGGTTTGCGGACTGGCTCTGACAGAAGCCTTCATACACCAGCGCCTGGCGGCGCTGGAAAATCCCGATGACTACATGACCCGGAAATTTATCGCTCTGTACGGAGAAGCCCCACAGGCGACAGACCCGGACCTGGTTCGCCCGGGCTCTGAACGAGCTTACTGGCTCCCCTGCTCTGGACCGGCGTTGAAAGGCTCCACCTTGTAGCCCGCATCCTCGAACATCACCAGCAGGCTGTCCGGCCCGCCTAGATGCAGTGCGCCTACCAGCACCAGGCTCGGCGTGCCTTCCGTCATGGCCTGCTGGATTTTCGGATACCACTGGCGATTACGATCGATGATCAGATTCCGGTAGATACCGGGATATTCGCTCTCCATTTCATCCGCACCCAGCAGAATATAAAGGCCGTCCAGATCGCCTTCCCGCCAGGCATTAACCGCCTGTTCCATCATACCATCCATGTGCTCGATACCTTCCAGGGAAGACTCGATCAGGGCGTCGCCACTCTCCTCATTCAGTTGCGCCATGAATGACAGCAGGGTATCGCTGGATTCCAGAAAACCCATTGACTTGCCCTGCTCGCTCGCCCGGGTGAAATAGTATTCATCAACACCCCGGCCAAAGCCCTGACGCCCCAACTCATGGACCGTCATGGCCATGGCGACCATGGCCGGCTTGAAGCTCTGGTAAGTGGCCAGCGGAAAGTTGGCCTGGGCGGCATAGTCCTGCAATTGCCCCCAGACAGGATCGGATAGATCCTTTTTCAGGGTGCGGCCATCTGGCTGCATCATCATCTGCGTCAGTCGCCGAGAAAAGGCCGGGGTGGCAGACTCAGCCAGATTCGATTCCAGATACAGCTGGTCCGCGTCCTTGTAGGCCTGCTGCATGGCCGTTGGTGGCGGCAGGTCCGCCGGGCGCAGAAAATGCACAGTGGCCCCCAGCCAGATACGCTTGCCCTCTTTGCTGACTTCCCAGACCGGATCCGCCTGGAGGCCGGGTGCCAGAAACAGCAACACCGCCAGTACAGCAACCCGCCGAATAATCCATAACCCCATCATCATGCCCCGTTGTTTTTCTTTCAGTGTGTCAGCTTGCGGAGAAAAAGAAAGATGACGGCCTCCTTTGCAGACCTGACCGCGCCATAAACGCCATGCTAGGGTTACGGACCATGGATACGATCAAACAACTCGAAACGGTCATGGGCCAGCTGGTCGGCTTTCTCTGGGGGCCACCGCTGGTGATCCTGCTGGTGGGTGGCGGCCTCTTTTTTCTGCTCTATTCCCGCTTGCTGCCCTACCGCTACCTGCCACAGAGCGTACGTTTGCTTTGGCGCAAACCGGACCGCGATGATCCCGGGCAACTGTCCCATTTCCAGGCTCTCAGCACCGCCCTCTCCGGCACGCTGGGCATGGGTAATGTCTCCGGCGTGGCCATTGCCATTGCCATGGGCGGCCCCGGGGCCATCTTCTGGATGTGGGTCAGTGCGCTGGTCGGGATTGCCACCAAGTTCTATACCTGCACCCTGGCCGTGATGTTCCGTGGCCAGGACAGTGAAGGCCAGTGGCAAGGCGGCCCCATGTATGTGGTGCGCGAGGGGCTGGGAAAAAAATGGCTGCCGATGGCGTACTTCTTCGCCGTGGCCGGGCTGCTGGGTACCATGCCGATTTTCCAGATCAATCAACTGGTCCAGGTGCTGCGCGACACCCTGGCGATTCCAGCGGGCCTGGCCAGTGACAATGCCCATTTCACTTTCGACCTGTCGCTGGGCCTGGTGCTGGCACTGCTGGTAATGATGGTCGCGCTGGGGAAACTGCCACGGCTGGGACGGGTCACCGGCTTGCTGGTGCCGACCATGGTGGTCGGTTATCTGCTGCTTACCGCTGTGGTGCTGATCAGCCATGCCAGTGACATCCCGGCGGCTTTTGCCATGATTTTCCAGGATGCGTTCAGTGGCAATGCCGTGGCCGGTGGCGTGGTGGGCAGCGTCATTATTACCGGCATCCGCCGGGCGGCCTTTTCCAATGAAGCCGGTATCGGTACCGAAGCCATGGCCCATGGCGCCGCCCAGACCAGGGAGCCCGTCCGCGAGGGCATGGTGGCCATGTTAGGGCCGGTGATTGATACGCTGATTGTCTGTACCTGCACCGCTCTGGTCATTCTCATCAGCGGCGTCTGGCAAAGCGGTGAAAGTAACGGTGTCACCCTCACTGCCAACGCGTTCGGGGACCTGTTCCCCCATGGTGGCGCCGTGATTCTCGCGGTACTGGTTTCCCTGCTCAGTCTGAGTACCGTTTTCACTTTCTGGTATTACGGCAGCAAATGTCTGGGCTTTCTGATCGGTGCAAAATACCAGCACTATTACATCTGGTGGTATCTGGTACTGGTGGTGCTGGGCTCAGTGGCATCGCTGAAACTGGTGGTGAGCCTGGTGGACTCCATGTATGCCCTGATGGCCATCCCCACCATGACCTCTGCGCTGCTACTGGCTCCCAAAGTCAATCGGGCGGCGCGGCAATACCTGAAATCGTCTCAAGCATCGCCGTAAGCTGTTCAAAGCCGGCAAGATGCCAGTCCGTCTCGGCCTGGTAGTTGCCAGTTTCCTGAGGGTCGTAAAAACAGCTGATCATCTCCGCCCGCCGGGCGGCCTGCAGGTCATAAATGAAATCCCCCACGTAGACCAGGTTGGCAGGCGGCAGCCCCCAGGCATCCGCAATCTGCAACAAGCCGTCGGGCGCTGGCTTGGGGGCGCAATCCTCGCGGGCCAGCATCATATCCACCCGGATGCCAAGACGCGTCAGGGTCAGATCTGCCACCTCCCGGGCGTTACGGGTCAGGATCGCCGTGGGCAGATTGGCCCGCTCGCAATACTCAAGGCATTCCCGGGCACCGGGCATCCATTGGGCCCGTTCGGCGCCCCGGCGCTCATGCTGGAGAACGATTTTTTCCGCCGGGGACCGGTCCTCTTCCGGGAGCGATGCAATATACTCCAGCACCCCCACCCCTTCCGGGCAGGCCAGTTCGTGGCGGATGGCGGTAAAGTCCAGCCTGGAATCCACCAGGGTGCCATCCAGATCGAAGATCAGTCCCTGTATCGATGTCAGGGTGTCAGTGTCAGGGGTTTTCATTCAACCAGTGTACCCCGCCAGGCTGTGAAGCCGGCAACAAGGGGCGCTACCCCCCACATCGGATCTGGGTAATACTGTCAGTCACATTGATTAGGGAGTGATGCTTATGAAACGCTTTGGACAAGCACTCACCGGCCTGGCCCTGCTGACATTGGTACCTCTCGCCAATGCCGGCGGGATTTATATCGGGGGCGGCCTCTATAACGCCTCAGTGGATGAAAACGTCGACGATGTGAAGTTCGATGACGATGACACCACCGGCGCCCTGTTTCTTGGTTGGCGCCCCATCGAGTTGATTGGTGCAGAAATCGGCTACTACGATTTCGGGGAACAGGAGGCTGACAACGGTACCCGCATCGAAGGCGGCGCCTTTACCTTGGCTGGGTTGTTGAGTCTTGAGCTGGGCCCGGTCGGTCTGTATGGCAAGGCCGGGGTGGCAGACACTGATTTCGATATCCGCAATGCGGGCGGAGACGATGACGACTCATCCACAGACGCTTTTGGCGGGGTTGGCGCCACCGTTGACCTGCTCGACAAATTGTACCTGTATGGCGAGTTCGTGCATTTCGATAATGATATCGGCGTCGATATGATCGGCGCAGGTTTGCGCTATCATTTCTGACCAGGCCGCTACAGACGAGCCCACCGGGCTCGTCTTTAGGTCAGCCCCGAACCGTCGCCGGATTAACGGTCTTCGCTGTTGATCCGGTCCAGAGCCTGTACCCGGGCGAGTTCTTTCTCTTCGAAAAGTCGTTGCTGCAACCGGGCCAGCGCCACCTGTTGGTCCGTGTGTGACAACCCACTGTTGATCAGCTGCAGGCGCTCCTGTCGATATGCCTGGTAACGCTGCTCCCAATCCTGACGCTGTTGCTCGAGGGCTTCGAAACGTTCTGCCGCCTGGGGACCGAAAGTCTGCTCCCGTAATGCGCGAATCTCCGCTTCGCTGGCGCCCTGCTCGCGCATTTCCCGGGTGCGCTGTTGCAGCCTTATCGGAGCGCGGGTTTCATTCAGCATCTGTTGCAGGCCCGCGGGCAGATTCTGTTCAAGGGCAGCCAGTTGCTGGTCCCGTTCCACCGCCGTCAAATTGTCATTCTCTCGCACAGCCTGCTGTTCAATCATGTAGCGATCATAGGTCATATCCAGCCCGTAAAAAGCGTCGGCCACTTCCGGCCCCAGATACGCCTGCTGCATATCGTGTCGCTGCGTGATGGCCTGACGCATGGCTGCGACACTGCCATCGTGCTCCGGCAATTGCTCCATGGCTTCCCGCAAGGCCATGTACTGCTGGTAAATCGTCCAGGCCTGGCGTGCGGCCTGGGGAGGAAGTTGTTCTGACAAATACCCGGCAAGACGTGCCTGAATATCTTCCAGGGGCTCTTCACCCACAGCCGTCAGGAAATAGTCAAACACCTGACGGACAGCAGGATTGATCACCAGGTCTCCATTGGCGTTAACCAACAGTTGGCCATCCACACGGGTCCCCTGGAGCGACGCCGGTGTCGGCCCCACGCTCTGCGCCCGCTGACGGAAATGATCATAGCCTTCCGTGTCAGTCAGGCCGGCGATTTCAGGCTCAGAAAGGGAGGTACTGGCGGTATCCCGTGCCGGCTCCGCTGTGCGGTGGCTCTCAGGGTCTCCCGGCAAACCCCAGATCAATAATACGGCCATCAAGAACAGCAGCAGTGCGCCAAAGAGGTAGCGTTTTTCCATGGTCACTTCCTTTATTGTTGTTTTTAGGAGCCTATCTCTGATTCATTCTCTTCCAGACCCAGCAGGCGACTGAAGAAAGGTGATGCCATCATCTCTTGCCAGTCGTGTCTATTACCCAGCATGGCAATACATAATCGCCCCATGACCTCAATGTAACGGGGCATCTCGGTATGCTCAGCCTGCATACAAAATTGATACCCGAGGTGTTCGATGCCCTGCACCAGGGAGGTTAACGCCAGATCATCCGGCGGGGTTCGGCCGTGCCTGACCATGCTGCCGTGCAGGGTGGAAGCAATGCGTCGATTGTGCTCGTCACGATATCGCGAAACCGGGGAGGAACGATCATGCAATTCCCGAAATCGCGCCTCCATGAGCAATCCCTGTGAGCGGCCCCAGTTCAGATACCCGCTGAGGGCCATGGGCAGGTAGTCATAAAACTCTTTCTGGGGTTGCTCGAAAATCCTGACAAATAACTGCTCCACTTCCTGGTTGCACTGGCGAACAACCTCATCAATCACATCCACGGCGGAAGAAAAGTATTTATAAAAGGTGGGCCGTGACACCTGCGCCTGCTTGAGTATCAATGCCACCGTTGTCCCATAGGTGCCGTGCTCACCGTAGACTTCACGGGCCGCATCAATGATGCGCTCACGGGTATCCGCGGTTTTTCCGGCAGGCCTTCCCCGCCGTTTCTTCTGCCCTGAAGCAGGCTCCATACAACTCACCCTTAATATCGGTGTTACTTTACTACAGCTTGCCCGGTTAGCCAGACATCGGCCATGACCGTGGCTAAAACGCCTGGAATCAGGACCTTGTTGCTGACCTATGCACAATTAAACCATTATTTTTGCACCTTTATAACAAATAGGTATTAACATTGGTGTTAATTAATGATTGAGATTCCTTTATGGTGGACTCACTCCTGATCAGGGAGCGCTCGGCGAAGACCTGGCAGTACCGCCGATAATAATAAACAACAAGGTGATGCCAATGATGAGATCCTCAAGAGCGCCCCTGGGCGCACTTACCCTACCTCTATGTCTGCTGTTGTCCTCCCTCAGTCTGCCTGCCCATGCCGGCTGGTTCGATTGGCTGTTCAAGGACACCTATACCGAAACCCGTTACCCCATCGTGCTCAGCCACGGGCTGTTCGGCTTTGATGACATCGCCGGCTACAACTACTGGTACCGGATTCCCGAAGAACTGCGCCGCAGTGGCGCCAAGGTCTATGTCACCCAGGTCGCTGCCGCCAACAGTACCGAAGTGCGCGGCGAACAGCTGGCCCGTCAGGTGGAAGCCATTCTGGCTGCCACGGGCGCAGACAAGGTGAATCTGATCGGTCACAGCCATGGCGGCCCGACGGTGCGTTATGTGGCATCGGTATATCCGGACTATGTGGCATCCGCCACCGCCGTTGCCGGCCCCCACACCGGGGCCCGCATGGCCGATGTATTGCTCGGCTTGCAGGAAGCGCTGCCACTGACCGGGAATGTGATTGGCAATATCGTCAATGCAGCAACCGGTTTTCTGGATCTGATTTCCGGCGGGGGCTACGACCAGGATTCCCTGGCCGCTCTCTATTCCCTGTCCACACCCGGCAGCACGGAATTCAACAGCCATTACCCGGAGGGATTACCAGAAGATGCCTGCGGCCATGCACCGGAAGTGGCTGACAATGGCGTACGCTACTACTCCTGGTCTGGCGCCAAGCCGCTGACCAATGTGCTGGACATCAGCGATGCCGGTATGGGCCTGCTTGCTCTGCTTTACCTTGGCGAGAAGAACGACGGTCTGGTTTCCAGCTGCTCCAGCCATCTGGGGCTGGTGATCCGGGATGACTATCGCATGAACCACCTGGATGAGGTGAATCAGATTGCCGGCCTAGTCAGTCCTTTCGAAACCAATCCCACCGCGGTATTCCGTCAACATGCCAACCGCCTGAAAAACCGCGGGCTCTGAATCCGGCAAACAAGAACACAGCGGGAGAGCTGTTCTCTGGGGGCGCCTTTATGGCGCCCTTTTTCTTGGGTTTTTCGCGGATAGAGTGAAGAAATACTGCGATGGGTCTGCAGACATATGCGATATCAAGTACGTAGGATGCAATGAGCCTAGGGCGAACTGCACCGATCCGGCGTTTGATGGTGCAGTTCGCCCTAGGCTCAGTGCACCCTACGCGATCTGCATCGGTGGTCATTCAGATTCAGGGTTCTGTCATCCTCACCGCTATTCCCGGGCAGGCATCACACTATCATGCAACCGCCACTGGCTTTTGCGAAAGCCAGGAAGGATACTGGTCGGCTGTTTTTTTGCGCAGCCAGCTTGACCTCAAGTCAGGTTGAGACTTTAGGGTTCTTTAACCGTTCCCCTGTCGAAAAGCAGGCACCGGAAACGACAACCTGATACGCCTTGTTGCGAGGAAGACACCATGCCCACCCCCCAAGCCGCCACCCGTCGCGAGTGGCTGGGACTGACGGTGCTGATGCTACCCACCGTATTACTGGCACTGGATATGACCGTGCTGCATCTGGCGGCCCCCCACCTCAGTGCCGACCTGAAACCCACCAGCGCCGAGCTGCTGTGGATCCTGGATATCTATGGCTTCATGATCGCCGGCTTTCTGGTAACCATGGGCACACTGGGTGATCGCATTGGTCGTCGTCGGCTGCTGCTGACCGGCGCCACCGCTTTTGGCGTTGCGTCAGCCCTGGCGGCCTTTGCCACCAGTGCGGAAATGCTGATTGCCACCCGCGCGCTACTCGGCATTGCCGGGGCCACCCTGATGCCTTCGACTCTGTCGCTGCTGCGAAACATGTTTCAGCTGGAGCAGGAACGCACCGTGGCAATTACCGTGTGGATGACCGGTTTCATCGTCGGTAGCGCCATTGGCCCGCTGGTGGGTGGTGCGCTGCTGGAGTTCTTCTGGTGGGGCTCGGTGTTCCTGCTGGGGGTACCGGTGATGCTGTTGCTGCTGGTGTGCGGACCGCTGCTATTGCCGGAGTTTCGTGATGAGGAAGCCGGCGCCCAGGACTGGACCAGCGCCCTGCTGTCGGTGGCCATGGTACTGGCGGTCATCTACGGTCTGAAAGACATGGCCCGCAACGGAGTATCACTGATACCGCTGCTGTCCATTGCACTGGGCCTCGCGATCGGCGTGCTTTTTGTCCGTCGTCAGCGGCGGCTGGCCGAGCCCATGTTTGATCTGTCGCTGTTTGCCATCCGCACCTTCAGCACCTCGGTGGCGGCCATGATGCTCACCATCCTGGCCTTGTCCGGCGCCTGGCTGATGGTATTCCAGTACCTGCAGGGAGTCCTTGACCTGTCGCCACTGGAGGCCGGACTGGTGATGCTGCCGCCGGCCCTGGTGCAGACCGCAGCGTCCTTACTGATCCCCCGACTGATCCGTTATCTGCCCCATTGGCAGCTGGTCAGCGCCGGGCTGATTATGGCAACCGCCGGTTTGCTGATTCTGCTGCTGGTGCACAGTCCTGCCCAGATTCCCTTGCTGATCGTGGGAATGACCGTGATGGGCGTGGGCGTGATGCCGATGATGATCCTGGGCACCGACATGGTGGTCAGCGCCGCACCGGCACGCAAAGCCGGTGCGGCGTCGGCCACGTCGGAAACCGCCACGGAACTGGGTATGGCGCTGGGTATCGCCGTGATCGGCAGTATTGGCGCGGCCGTGTACCGGCAACATATGCTGGAACAGCTCCCTGCGGGATTGCCTGAGGAGCTGTCACTGGCTGCCGGGGATACCCTGGGCGGGGCCATCGGTGCCGCCGCGCAGTTGGGCCCAGAACTGGGCGCGCCGGTGATGGCCGCCGCCCGGGAGGGCTTCAGCCTGGCACTGCATACCAACTCCGCCATTGGTGCAGGGATTCTGGCGATGACCGCCGTATTGGTAGCCGTGATTCTGCACAACCGCACTCCGGACGATGCCGCAAACGCCGAGCCGGCACCGCCTACTTCACCCGATCAACAATAACCCGGGTGTCACCGGCCCCGCTCGGGCCTGCACCGAAGGCAGCCACCAGGGTGGGGCCTTCGTCCAAGCGCACCTGCTGGCGAATTCTGTGGCGCCCGTCACCACCGCTGCCGTAGGTGATATCGAGAGAGAAGCTGTCCTTGCCCAGGCGGTCAATTGCCACGGCATAGCCCTTACCGCTGACTTGCCAATGGTGACGGCGGTCACTCTGGTAGAGACGAATCACCCAGTCGCGGCCGCCCTCGTCATTACCCTGCTCCACCACGCGGATACCACTGTCCGGTAACCCATGGCGCTCCATCACCAGAAAGTGGAAGGCACTGCCAATCGCCACCAGGCACACAACAGCGCTTAACAATAAACGCCACTTTCCCGTCATTGCCGACCTCTATCAGCTAACTAAAACCCATTGTTTCAATTCCGTGACCGACTGTCACAGTGGAATTGTAATTTTCGGCCAACAGGCGTTAAGTGGATGACAGGATCATTGGAGAAAAGGTGGTATAACAATGAAAATGCATATCATGCCAATTCGCCGGAATCTCAAATTTCATGTTCCGGATGAGAAGGTACTCAATTGGCACAGTTGGGGCCCCACGGTCACCCAGTTCTTCAACACGCTTTCGCTGTTTTTCCCGGAAGGCGAGCGCTTCTTCATCAATAGCGTGCGCAAGTATCGCGACCGCATTGACGACCCGGAACTGCAGGAAGCCGTGCGAGCCTTTATTGGTCAGGAGGCCATGCACGGGCGCGAGCATGAGGACTACAACCAGAAGATGGTGGAAGCCGGGCTGCCGGTGGATACCCAGGAAGCCATTGTTTCCAAACTGCTGGATGTGATTTCCAAATACACCCCCAATGCTCTGCAACTCTCCGCCACCGTGGCACTGGAACACCTGACCGCCATTCTCGCCGACATCCTGCTGCGTGAGCCGGACCTGATCGACGATTCGGATGAGTCCTACCAGCGTCTGTGGCACTGGCATGCCCTGGAAGAAACCGAGCACAAGGCGGTCGCCTTTGATGTGTACCAGACCGTATTCGGTACCGGCATCAAGGCGTGGGCCCTGCGCAGTGTGGGCCTGGTCCTGGCCACCACCATTTTCTTCTCGCTGTTCTATCCCTTCTACCTGATCAACACCTGGAAGGTGGGCCAGTTGTTCAATCTGAAAGGCTGGTGGCTCTCGTTCAAGTTCCAGTGGCTGAAACCGGGCGGCCTGCGCCGGGTGGTGATTCCCTGGCTGGACTGGTTCAAGCCGGGCTTCCACCCCTGGGACCACGACAACCGGGAATTTCTGGCAGAAATGGATAGCCTGATCGGCGATGCGGACGGTTACCAGAAAAACGAAGCCGCCTGACACAACCCCCTACGGCATCCACAAAAAAGCCCCGGAATGTCCGGGGCTTTTTGATTCACTATGTCGCCCTGTTTATTCCCGTTTCACCTCCACCCACTGGCCTTTGCTGCGGGCCTGACGGCGACCGTCATACATGGCTTCCACGGTCCAGGCCGGCAGGTAGAAACGGCCGGCGAAAGAGGCGTTCAGGTCCACGCTCAGGGTCAGGGCATTGTTGCTGCCGGGCTTCAGGTCGAAGTAATGCATCACCCGGTCGTCGCGCAGATCCTGATAAGTCACCTTCTCGTTATTGCTCGCACTGCCATCCAGACGGCTGCTGGTCAGCTGCCAGCCGGACGGCAGAATCTGGGTCAGGGCCACATCTTCCAGCAAGCGGGAGCCGGTGTTGGTCACCGTCACCTGCGCCGTGAAATCCTGCCCCTGCGTCAGGCGGGCCGGATTGATCGGCGTGTCATTAGCCAGGAACCTTACGTCCAGACTCAAGCCTTCGCTCACCGGCGCCTCGTTGCCCGGTAGCGGGGTACCGGTCTGGCTGAGGGTAACGAACAACTTGCGGTCGCTGTCATTGCGCACACTGAGCGACTGTTTGTCATCCCCTTCCCGGCCGCCGGCGTTGAGCGGCTGGCGGGTGACCGGCGAGGGGGCGGCAATATCCTGCCAGCCCTGTTTGCCTTCCTGCCAGGCAAAGCGGTAACCATGATCGCCGCCCTGACTACCCGCATAACGGGCCATGGCCATCAGTGACCAGGCGGTGGTCTGGGTGCTGTACCAGCTCTGCCCGGACAATTGATCGGCCATGTCCTGGGCCAGGGACCAAGCCTCCTGCTCACGATTCAGAGCCTGAGCCACCGTCAGGCGAATGGCCTGATCACGCAGGGAGGAGCCGTAGGTGTAACTGGCACCGTCATAGTCCAGATCATCCACATTCAATGTGGTGAGTTCAGCGGCCACATCGCTGAGCCCCATCTGCTGATAAGCCGCCGCCAGCAACCAGCGACCGCTGTGGTAACTGGCGCTGCGGGGATAATCCTGCTTCGCCATCTGCAGGCGCTCACGCAGGCGGTTCATGGCACCCACCTGGGGCTTACCAGCCAGAGCGAGCGTGTACTGGCGATAGGCCTCGGCGCTCCATTCCCAGGGACGATTCCCCAGGGTCTGACTACGACGGGTTTGGTAGTCGACCCAGTCATCCATCATGCCGGCGGGCACCGCATACCCCAGCCTTCTGGCTTCCAGCAGGAAGTGCCCGGCATAGGTAGACCCCCAGTCATTGGCCTGGGCCTGGCCGGGCCAGTAGCCAAAGCCGCCGTTGGCCAGCTGGAAGCGCTTGAGCCGTTCGATGCCGGCGGTAATGTTCGTTTGGATCTCCTGTTGCTGCTGCGCATCCAGTTGCACCAGCTGTTTCAAGTACAACTGCGGCAGCACCGACGACGTGGTTTGCTCAACGCAGCCGTGGGGGTAGCGCAGCAGATAATTCAACCGTCGCTCCAGCCCCATGGCCGGCAGGGCACTCACTGCCAATGTCGCGCTGTTGGTACCGGTCATGCCATGGGGCTGATAACCCAGCGCCCAGGTTTCCCCTTTCTCCAGCACCTTGAAGGTATCGCGGGTGGTGGGCGGATTGGCTGCCCGTACCGGCAGGTGCACGGTTTCGCTGGCGCGATGCTTGCCCCCCGTGGCCGTCACCGTGACCGAGCCGGTGCCTAGCCGATCGTTGGCGCGCAGGCGCAGCATGGCGATCTGGTCCGACGGCCCGGTAAAGGTCATCTCCGCCGCGCCGGTTTCCACACTGAACAGGTCATCATCCGCCTGCACGGACAGCGTGACCTGCTTCACCGCGTCGTCAGTGACGAACACCGTTACCGGCAAATCCACGGTTTCTCCCGGGCCCATGACCCTCGGCAAGGTACTGAGCACTGCCAGTGGCTGGGTCACGGTGATGTCCTGATCCGCCTTGCCGTAGGCGCCATTGTCACCGGCCACCACCATGGCCCTGACCTGCCCCATATAGGGCGGCAGGCTGATCTCGTGAGTGCCGCTATCACCCGCATCCAGGGTGAAGGGGCCGAGGAATTTCACCACCGGCGGGAAACGCCGCCGCTGTTTTTCGCGGCCATCATCGGCGCCATCGGAGCCGCCCAGAGCCAACAGCCGGTCCAGCTCGGCGCCGTAGGCACCGACCACCATGTCGAACAGATCCCAGGTGAGCACACCCAGAGCTTCGCGACGATAGAAGGCGCCGTGGGGGTCCGGGGTGCGGTAGTTGGTGAGGCCAAGCAGGCCCTCGTCCACCAGCGCCAGGGTATAGGTCATGGCCTTGCCCTGCTTTTCGCTGACCTCCACGGTGAAGCTTTCTTCCGGTTTCACTTTTTGCGGCGCGCTTATCTGCGGCTGCAATCGGGTGGCCGGGTCTTCCACCAGTAACGGCACGATACCGTACAGACGGATGGGGCGATCGTTAGCGCGCCGGTGAGGCTGCAACAGGGCCACATGCACATACACATTGGGCGCCATCTCGGCAGTCACCGGAATCTCCAAAGTCTGAGCCTGGCCACTGGCCGACAGCCAGTAGTGATCCAGCACCCGGGAACCGTTTTCCAGGCTCACCAGCAGGCGGCCTTCGCTGACCGCAGGCAGTTCTACCCTGGCTGTGTCGCCCACCTGGTAACCTTCCTTGTCCGCAGAGAGGGACAAACGGGTAGCCGCATCCTGACTGCCACTGGCCTGGTCGCTGCTCCAGCCCAGATACACGGTCTGCGAGGTGCAGTGATCACTTTGTCGATCGCAGACGCGAATCAGGTGGCGACCCCAGTCATAGTTGTTGCCATCCAGCGTCCATTGGCCCCGGCCTTGTGCATCCGTGGTCAGCTGTGCCTGGGTAACCACCTTGGTATTGGGGTCGCTGATGAAATTGCTCAGGTCGTCGCCGGAGCGGTCCCACCACCAGCGCCAGTCGATTTGGTAGATAGTGATATCCAGCGGCCGGCCGTCCACCGGCTTGCCCTGGCTGTTCACGCTGATCAGGTCGATCGGGTGCTTGCCATCACGGGACAACGCACCGCCCCAACCACTGCCCTGCGGCACCTGCATGCCAACCCAGTGTTTGAAGGGGTAGACCGGCACACTGCGAACCTGGGTACTGTAATCACCGCTGTTTTCGAACACCCGGGTGGTCAGGGTAGCGCGCAGCATGCCCGGGGTCTGTTCCACCGGGATGGTGAGCGGGAAGCGGGCCTTGCCCTGCCCGTCCACATTGGCTTCGAAGGCGGTAAAGGGCTCGCTACTGAGGGCGCGGGTGCTGTCATCGAAATGATAGGCATTGAGGCCATCGAAGCCAGTTGTGGTCGCCGCCACCCGCACTTTCACATCCGCTTTCAGGCTGGCGGCGGTGGCGCCGTTGAGCCACTGGGCAAACAGGCCCACCTGCGCCGCTTCATTGGCGGGTAGCTGGTCGGGCAGTTCCAGCTCAATCTTCAGCCGGTTGGGCTTGATGGCCTCTACCCGCACCGGGGTATCGAAATAGCGCTGCCCCAGCCGGGCCACGGCGCGCCAGTTACCGGTGGGGGCGTCTTCGCGGGTGCTCAGGGTAAAGGCATAAAAGTCCCCCACCGGCTGATCCAGGCTGTAGCTTTTCACCTTGTTTCCACGGGGATCGAACCAGTCCAGAGTGAGCGGGTGATCGTCGGGCAGCACGTCGTTTTTATCTTCGAGAATAAAGGTCAGGTGGATGTCATCGCCCGGGCGCCACACATCCCGTTCCCCGTAGAAAAACCCTTTCAGACCATCGCGCACGGTCTGGCCGCTGGTGTTGAACTGGTTGGTGGGCAAGGCCCGGTTGCGGGCCACTTTCAGGAAACCGGTGTCGCGATCTTTTACCGCCTGCAGATAGAAAGGCGTGCCATCCAGCTTGAGGCTGGCCATGCCCTCTTTATCGGTAAGCCCCATGCCCACCTGTTGCTGCTGGTAATTGTAGGCCTTCACCACCACATCGGCGGCGGGCTCATTGTTGTCCAGGGTGGTGGCCACCACGTGCAGGCTATCGTCCTGGCCACGCTTGGCGATCAGGCCCAGGTTGGAAGCCAGGAAGGCACGGGTGCTGGAGGCCAGGTCGTTATAGCGGTAGTAACTGTCGGAACAGGGGTTGTCCTGTTCGTACCAGCTCAGGTAGCCGGCATCACGGTAATAATCCGCCAACCGGTCCGGTTGGTCCTGTTCCTGCCCTGGGCCTTCGTAGTTGTCCGGCAGGGTTGTCTCACGGGTCAGGGCATTGTCCGGGCAGGTATAAGTGATGTCGTCGCCATCAATGGTCAGGGTGAGATGGACCAGACCATTGGGATGTTTGGCCATCAGCTCGGTCAGGTCCAGATGATAGCGCTGCCAACCGTCGCCGTTGGCGGGAAGCTCAAGGGTTTTCTGCCACAAATAGCGGCCAGTGCGGGTATCCATGTCACCCTCATCCAGCTCACTGCCCTGCAGATAATTGCCAATATTGTCGTCAAACACCCGGAAGGCCTGCACCTTCACTGAGCGAATACCGACGGCCTCAAAAGGGACGCTGAGCTGCTTGCCATCCGGCAGGATGGTGCCCTTGCCGACAAAGCGCACACCGGGCTTGGTCATCATCAGGGTGACGGTTTTTTCCAGCTTTTTCGCCAGCCGGCCATGACTGGCGGAGCGCAGACCGGCGTCGATCACCAGTGCCACATTCTCTTCCTTGTCATCCTGGGGATAGACCCGCAAGCGACTGCCGTCCACTTCCAGCCGAGGCGCCTTGCCATTCAGGGTGACCAGGCCGTTGAGGTTCTGGAAGCCTTGCAGGGCCTCGGAAAAATTCACTTCCACATGGGGTTTCGGGTAGTTCACTGCCCGCACATTGGTGACTGCAAACGCAGCCACCGCAGGGACGTTGTAGTGGCGCTCGCCCTGGTTTTCCACGCCAAGAGGGCTGCCATCCCAGCTCAGGGTCACCTGGCTGGCCTGGTCACCCCGACGGATACCGGATACGGTGAAACCATGGCCCAGACCGGCCTTGTCGTGCTCCCAGCGTACCGGGAGGCTTTGCTTGTCCTGGCTGGCATGCAGGCTTTTTTCCACCTTGTCCTGATCTGCCAGATCCCGGGTTTCCAGGCTGCCGGTGAGCACCATCTGCTCGCCATCATCCGCCGGCAGCAGGGATTGCACAGTCAGGCTCAGTTGCTGGCGCATGACCTGCAGGGGGAATTCCGCCGGGGGTAGCGTTTCATCCACACCGTTCAGGCCCTGGGCATAGAGCATCAGGGTCAGGTTTTCACCGGCGGGCAGTGGTTCCGAGGGGTGGATTTCCAGCCGGTCTTCGGCAGTAAAGCGAATGTCCGCCGGTATTTCCGGCACCAGCCGGGCGACACCGGAGACCGATTGATCAAGTTTCCCGGCAGACGCTACCGGATGATTAAAACGCACCACCAATGGCGCCCGGGCACTGATTACCCCGGAGGGAGACGATGCCAGGTGCGCCTGCCAGCGCTCGTCCAGCTGTGCCTGTGCCGGCTGCGCAGTGAGCGTATCGGCTTCATTCTGGTCGGAGGGAGAGCCACTGCCCCCCTTCTCTCCGGTATCACAGGCGCCCAGTGACAATGCCAGGCACAGCATCAGTAACCGAAAAAACGGCAATCCCCTCGTTGACATAATACGCGTCCAATGCAAGTTGATAATCAGGCCAAACATAGCACAGCCGTCCTGCAATACGCGGACAGATCGACCACAGTGTCAACGGTTTGGCAAAAGAGAGGCACCGGATGAAGCGGAGTCCTGTCGTGATGCAGAAAAAGACCGCCTGGGGGCTGGTAGTCCTGGCCATGGCGTCGCTACTGGTCATCGGGTGGCTGGTCCCTCAGGACCCGGATGAGGCGCGCTGGGAGGACTACCTTGACCGCATTGCCCGACTGAGTCGACAGGCGCTTCCCGAACGTGCCCCGCTTCCCCTCCTGCCCTACCCCGGTGCCAGTGAATTGCGGCTGTCACTCCCGGAACACCGGGTGAATTTGCTCGACTATCTGGAGCTGCGACACTGCGGCCTGATGGAATTGATCAGCCAGCGCAACAGCTCGCTGGGCAAGCTGCAGGCGGATTCCTTACGGCTCAGTCACGAGCTCGCGTTCATTGCACAGGCGCGCGCCTGCCTGGAGAGAGAAAAGCTGGACGACCCGGAGCTGGTAACGGTCATGTCGCAGGTGGTGGCCGAAAAGGAAGCCGCGTTGCCAGCCCTGTACTGGAATGTGCTTGCCAGCAGCGAGGAAATACGACGCTTTTTCAGTCAGTCGCCGTCCGCCAGTGTCGGCGACACCAGCGCAGCCTTGCAGAGCCTGGAGCAACTGAGTCACACCCTGGTTGACCACAAACAACGCGGCGCGGTGACGCCACTGAATCTGGAGCCGCTGCTGGAAACCCTGGCCCATAATCAATCCGGCGGGTACCTGCTGCGGCGCATGGCGCTTTCATTGCGTGAGCTGGAGCGCGGCAACCAACTACTGGAAGGCATTGATCCGCAACGCCTTTGCCCCCGCAACCAGGCCAGCACCCGGGCCCGGCGGCTGCGCAATGTGCTGGACAAGGTGTGGGGCCCCAGGGTGCAGCAGGCCCTGGCGGAAAGCCGCCGCCAGCGCCAGTCACTGGCTGACAGCCTCGAACAGATGAACGGTCTGCTGGATTCGCCCCCCGTCGCCTTCACCCGCTGGCACCGCCATTACTTCGGCCAGAATGGCGTGGAAAGCCGCATGGAGACTGCCCTGGAGCGTCATGTGACCCTGTGGCAGGAGCACCTGGGCGCCTGCGGACTGATGCCGGGGAAGCCATGACTGGCGGGCTTATATGCACTTTCGTGCAAAAATTGACCTGGCGGGCTAAACAGAAAGTCTACAAAGCGAATGTTTCGGCGAACAACTGTCCACATAATGCCAGGCGTCGATGAGGTCCCATCCATCGACTCCGGAGTTTCTACTCCGTGATAGCTCTCCCGAGCCAAACTATTACGGCGCCTTATGGCGCCGTTTTTTTTGGGGGGGGGACTCACAGGGTGCTACGTAGCCGCTGTAGGAGCGCCGCTTGAGGCGCGATCCTCGCCCTAGCGAGGACATTGCCCGCAGGGCAATCAGGAATATCAAGGCTCGACAGGTTTCAGAAAGAATGACCGACAGCTCTAGCCCCCTGTCGCGTCGCCTCGCTTGCACTCGGTTCGCGCCTCGAGAGGCATTATTCGCTATGCTCACCCTTCGGGCCGCACTGCACAACGTGCGTTACTCCGCTACCCTCCTGCGGCGGATTCCAGAAAGGTTAGCGGCTATATCAATCAATGCAGCATAAATGTGCTGTACTCCAGCTCCCCCATCTTCCGGTTCACCAGCCACAACCCCAACATCACGCACACTGCCAGCGACAGCAGGAAACCGAAGCCGAAGAACTGCGGGCCCAGGTACAGGCTGATGCCGGTAAAGATCACGTTGAGCACGAAAAACAGGCCGGTGAGCAGTACCAGCATGCGGCGCTGGTCCAGATAGCAGAACACGTTGATGATGGCCAGGAACACCACCTGTAGCGCCGTGGCTACCAGCTGTACTTTCAGCAACGGCAGGTAGAGATCGGTGATCCCCAGGGCCGCGAAAATCTGGGCGCCGGCCACCATGATCACCAGCGCCGAGATGGCCTGGATCTTGAGGATCTGGAAGATCCCCTGACGGATCACGAACACCATCTGGTTGCGCATGTCCTCGATATAGGACAGCGAGCCCCCTTCGCGCACCGCATCGTAGAAATTGCTGTAATACTCAACGAAATCGGTTTCCATGCGCACCAGAAACACTGCCATGCCGGGAATCAGCGACAGGTAGGACAGGAACACCGGGATGTCATAGATCAGCGAGGCACGCAACGGACCGATCACATCGCTGCCGGTGCCGCTGTAAAACCAGAACATGGCCTTGTCCGCCCACACCCCGGCATTATAGAACAGGCCCACCAGCATCAGACTGGGATACAGATAACGGGGGCTGAACATCTGAAAAGACACCATGCTGCGCGCCGGATAGCCACGCACAATCAAAACCAGCATGCCGGCCAGCAAGGTCACCTGCCCCAGCAGAAAGCCCAGCAACAGGCCCTCCAGATCCAGAAAGCGCAACAACAGGGCGCCCACCACGGTAATCCCGTAACCCAGGGCGTACAGCAACAAGATCGCCTTGTATTGCTTCATACCGGACAGGAACACGGTGGCAATCCAGATATTGCACAACACCACAAAACTGGCCGCCAGCAGCACCCGGAACAGAATGCTCTGTTCCGGAAACAGGAACAGCGCTACCAGCAACGAAAGCACGCCGGAAATCACCGTCACCAGCAAGGTAACGCCGCCATAATTGGGGAGAACCAGATCCTCTCGCTGCTCGAAAGCACGGTCGGCACAGAAGCGGGTAAACGCCAGCTGTACGGTACCGGTGAGCACAAGACTGGTGGCGATCAGATACGTCACCGTAACCTGGAACTGGGACACGGCGATATCCGGTACCACTGCGCCCAGACTGAAAATACCGATGATCAGGATGCCGATAATTGACAACACCCAGGGACCCGAGCTGATGACACCGGCGTAGGTGTAGGCACGGATCAGCCCCAGCAAGGTATCCTTGCGCAGCAGTTTTCGCAGTTCGAAACCAATACCCGCCATCAGCTATCCTCCCCCAGCAGGCCCTGATAAAGCGCACGGTAGGAACCGAACATTTGCTGCTGGGTATACAGGTTCTCCACACGGCGAATACCGGCCTGCTGGGCCTGGTGCCAGGTGTCGGGATTCTTGAGCAGATGCGCCACCGCCTTGCCCAATGCTTCCGGGTCCGCAATACCCACCACAGAACCGGCTTTGCCGAAGGCCCGGTCTTCTTCATCCAGGCCTTCGATTAATTGACGACAGGAGCCCACGTCAGTGGACACTGCCGGCACCCCGGCGGCAAAACCTTCCAGCAATACCAATGGCAGTGCCTCACTGATAGAACTGAGTACGATCACTCCCACTTTCGGCAGTAGCTCGTCAATCTTCTGGAAACCGAGAAATTCCACGTTTTTTTCCAGTCCCAGGCTGCTTACCAGCGCGCGACATTCCGCCGCATAGTCCTTGTCTTCGTCTTCCGGGCCGGCAATCCAGCCTTTCGCGTCCGGTATCTCGTTGACCAGGGTGCGCATGGCACGGAGGAAGGTTTTGACATCCTTGATGGGCACCACACGGCCAATCAGGCAAGCGGTATGGGGGATGCCTTCACCCCGGGCGGCACGGACCTTTTCCATGCGCGGCAAATCAATGCCGTTGGGAATATTCAGGGTACGCTCGGCAGGCGCCCCGTCTTCCACTTGCCGTTGCCGGTTGCGCTCATACAGTGCCACGATACGGTCCGAGGACTGGTAGCACTCGCGGCCCAGCTCGGTGAAAAAATTCACCCACTTCTCGCGGAAATACGCCATTTCCGCATTGTTTTTTTCCACCAGTCCGCGGTTATCACTGATCCATTCACTCTGAAACAGATCAATCTTCCGTTCCTTGGTGTAGATACCATGCTCGGAAAGCAGCAACGGCTTGCCTGTCCGTCGTTTCAGCATGGCACCCAGAAAGCCGGCATAGCCGGTGGAGATGGTGTGATACATGCGCGCCGGGATCAGATTGCTGGCAATATCATTCAGTACCCACAAAGGGGAATGCATGATGCGCACGGTCCAGAAATAATCCACAAAGGAAGGGTCGCGGCTGTACTTGCGATAGGCATCGGAGATGAAATCCCAGCTTGCCCGACTGTGCAGGAATGCATCCTCGGAATAACAACAGCCATCGCCAAGGCCATCCAGAGCCTCGCCCAGCAAAGCCTCACGCTCCCGGGAATGTCGCCCTGTGCGCATCAACTCGTGGAGCCGACGTAACCGTTCGAACGCCTCCGGGTCACCTTTTTTGGGTTTTTTCTCAGCCCCGCGCTGGAAGTCATGCAAGTAGTGCACTTCCAGGTGCACCACATTGTCCGGCAGGGTGTACTTCATGTCGCCGTAATCTTCCGGTCGGCTACCGACGAAGCAACAGGCAAACGTATATTCGGGGAAACCACGGATAATCTGGTTTACCCAGCTGGACACGCCGCCACTGACATAGGGAAAAGTTCCCTCAAGCAGCAGGCAGATATCCGCCTTATCCGCTCTGGGCAGCGCCATAGCCCCTCCAGTACTCCACGGATTTATTCAAGGCAGTAAACTGACTGCCATCGGGAATTTGTTCCATCAGCAAGCGCACCATGGGCAATTGCCGTCGTTGCAGAGCGATTTCCGCCAACCAGGGATTTACCTGGGCCGGGGACAACCCCAATCTGCGGGCAAATATCAGGGATTCCTGGGCTTCCCCAAGGTTGTCCTGGCTCATCTTGATACGTCCACGGAGCAACCACAGACCGGCATCCTCAGGGGATTCCATCAGTCCCATATCGGCATAAAAACTGGCCCGCTCCAGGGTCAGGGTGAGGATGTCACCGCGAACCAGGTCCTGATAGCTCAGTTCCCAGTAAAGTTCAGCCAGACGCCGGGCAAGTCGGTATCGACGCGACTCTTTGGCCCGCTCCAGCAATTGCAGCACCCGGTCGATATCACGGGTAATCTCTTTTTCCTTCTGATCCAGAATACCGTAGGCAAGCAGGCGCAAATCCTCATAGGAATCACCCAGTGAATCACGCAGCAATCGGCCCGTGACCCGTCCAGGCATGTCCTTGAGTACCAGCATGCCCTGAATCCGCAAGGCGTTGGGCGCAGTCTCACTGGTAAGCAGGGTTTTCAGGTCAACCTGCCGGAAACCGGCGCTTTGCTGATTGTTCACCGGAGTGAAGTAAGGCTTGGCTACCTGGGAAAAAGGAAGCGGCTTGAACAACGCCGGCAACATCACGCCGAGGGCAATCCCGCCGACGATGGTCAACAGGCCAATCGCCGGAATGAAAAAAGCGAAGGAAAAAATCAACGCCAGCGAGAATACTTTCGGTTCCCGAAAACGGGTGGGAAGAAAGGTCCATGCCACTGCGGAAAGCAGGGCCGAGGCCAAACCGTGAGACACCAGATAAAGCAGGAAATAGGATAGCGAGCTGTTCTGGCTAAGCAGCAGCAGCAAAGAGCCCAATTCGGCACTGATGGCATAGATAAGCAGCTTCCAGCTAGACACCCGCCACCCCCAGCAGTTCGTTCAGCTGATCGGCCGGATCACGCTCATCCAGTAGCCGATGGAAGTACTTGACCCCCGCCTGGCGCAGACTGAAGAACGCAAAGTCGTCCTGCAACCACTGTTCGGTGCGCAACACAAAACCTTCCAGACTGGACTCCCCGGTCATCGGCATCATGATCATCAATACGTTGTCATGCACCCACCAGGCCAGGTCCAGACTGCGCAACCCACGGGCCAGCACTTCCAGAATCTGTGCAGCCTGTTCGCTGTCATCCGCGACAAACAGCGTCAGAGCGGTATCTACCCGGGCCTCCCCACGGAGTCGGGCCAGGGCAGTGAGTTCGCTGGCGAAACGGTTGGGCAGATTCGGCCAGGTATCCAGAAGACTGTCGACCTCTTCCCCGTTGTGAGCCACATCCGCATAGAAATTCAACAGTACTGAGAGCAGCTGAAGGTTTTCATAATTCATGGAAAGAAATGGCAACCGTTCCACCACCAGTGCGCCAATCATCTCCCCGGCACTGTTGGTCACCGGCGCAGCCACCAGGTAACGGCCAACGTAGAGGTCATCCTGGGTATGCTGTTGCACATGGGCGAGCATGCCGATGTCCAGGGCGTGGTTCAGCAAGGCGTCGTTCGGGTCCAGGGGTTTGTTCTCACCCAGCAACGCAGCAGGCTGGTCACTGACCTTGCCATCGATGATCGGGTACAAGCCTGCACGCTGCAGCTGGCAATACTCTGCCAGCAGGTTGATCAGATCATCCGCCGCCGGCAGGACCTTTCCGTCACTTTCATCCAGGGTCAGATCCCGTAACCGAAAAAGCGCATCCCGCACGGTGTAAGGTTTGACCAGCAGATTTTCTTCAAGGCGATCATGGGACAGTCGCAACAGCACGTGACGCTGAGTCAGGTTCTGCAGACGCTCCAACGCATAGCTGGCAGCACTTTCCGCCCGTTGCAGACGCACCCGCCAGAGGTCGGCAAATTCACCACAAACCAGGCTGAGAATGAAACCGCCCAGCATGGTGCCCTCAGGAAAACTCCAGTCCGCATAAAAGCCCACCTTGCGAAGCACGAACCAGCTCGCCAGCAGACACAACATCCCGAATACGCCAGCCAGACTGCCGTATCGCAGCGCGACCACAATGGGCACAAACAGGCCCCAGCGGAAGTTGGCACCCAGCGCCAGCGGGTCATCGGAACGCAACCACAGCCCGATCCCCACAGCC
>ENA-OQTX01000051-OQTX01000051.1-marine-metagenome-genome-assembly--contig:-NODE-51-length-32766-cov-8.253174_pt1 | contig 32766 bp, 27 predicted proteins | sample MGYA00240992_ERZ505281 | MGnify/ENA primary metagenome ERZ505281 (study PRJEB26146, sample SAMN05422147) | marine metagenome | isolation source: South Atlantic Ocean | place: Atlantic Ocean:South Atlantic... | reverse complement strand
TCTATAAATTTTGGAAAAATTATATCTTCTAATATTGAGGGATCTATAAATTTTGGAAAAATTATATCTTCTAATATCAAGATATTTGAGAATTCTGTAAAAATTATGTCTTCTAATATAGAGGTATCTATAAATTCTGAAAGACATGTATCTTATAAAATTAATACTTTTATGAAATCCTGAGAAAATATGTCTTATAATCAAAATAACAAAATCAACAACATAAACTAGAATGTATTTGTATCTTTTAAAATTGATATTTTTATAAATTCTGGAAAAATTATAACTTCTAATATCAATAATTTTCAGAATTGTAGATAACTTAAATATTTTAAAATCGTCGTATTTCATTTATTTTGCTTTTTTTGAATTCATTTTAATTTAAAATGGTAAAATATAAATTTAATGGAAATTAGCAAACAAAATTATTTAGTTCATCTTAATAAGAATCAAAAAGAGGCTATAATTGATCTTGAGGGTCCTTGTTTAATTGTTGCTGGAGCAGGATCAGGCAAAACGAGAGTTTTAACATCAAGAGTAGTACACATAATCAAAGAAAAAAAGGCCTGGCCAAATCAAATTCTCTGCGTCACCTTTACTAATAAAGCTGCAAGAGAAATGCAAAATCGAATTGCAAACTTTTTAAAGGAAAAACAAACATCAATACCATGGCTTGGAACATTTCATTCTGTTAGTGCTAAGCTTTTGAGAAGGCATGCTGAAGCTGTAGGTTTGAATTCACGTTTTACAATTATTGATCAAGAAGATCAGTTAAGATTAATAAAAAATATCTGTAAAGCTGAAAATATAGATATAAAAAAAATAGCACCACAATTCATTTTAGCTTTTATTAATCAATGGAAAAATAAAGGTTTGCTGCCCAAAGATGTGGTTGTAAAAAAAGGTCTACTTTTAGAAAACGCTATATTAAAAGTTTATAAGTTTTATCAAGAAAGATTAAAAATTTTAAATTCATGTGATTTTGGTGATTTGATTTTACACTGCGTAACTATGTTTGAAAATAATTCAGATATACTCGAATTATACTTAAAAAATTTTAAATATATTCTTGTCGATGAGTACCAAGACTCAAATCACATTCAAAGTAAATGGCTTAATTTACTTGCCAAAAAAAATAATAATATTTGCTGTGTGGGGGACGATGATCAATCAATTTATAGCTGGAGGGGGGCTGAAATTAAAAACTTCCTGAATTTTAATAAAACATACAAAAATACTAAAATTATTAAACTTGAACAAAATTACAGATCTACACAAAACATACTTAGTGCTGCTTCAGGATTAATTGCAAAAAATAATGATAGATTAGGAAAAAAATTATGGACTGATGGTAAAGATGGAGAACTTATAAAATTAACTTGTTATAAAAATGGGAGAGAAGAAGCTACAGGAATTAGTGACATTATTGAACAAAAGCTTAAAAAAAAGTATTCATTAAATAATATATCAATTTTGGTCAGGGCAATTTTTCAAACCAGAGAGTTCGAAGAAAGATTTTTAAAAATAGGCATGGGTTATAGAGTAATCGGAGGAACAAAATTTTACGAAAGAGCTGAAATTAAGGATAGTGTTGCGTTTTTAAGAATTGTAAATCAAAAAAATGACGACTTGGCCTTTGAAAGAATAATCAATGTACCCAAAAGATCTGTAGGCGATAGCACGATAAAACAACTGTATGACTGGGCTAGAAAAAATAAAAAATCATTAGAAGATTCTGCTGTTGAACTTTTACAATTAAACAAAATTAAACCAAAAGCAAAGTTAGGATTAGTCAAAATATTAAACCTATTCAATAAATGGAGATTAGATTTAAAAGAAAAAAAACATTATGAGCTAATGGAAATTATTTTAGATGAGTCTGGTTATTCTAAAATGCTAAAAGATAAAAAGGATTTAGAAAATGAAGGAAGGCTTGAAAATTTAAAAGAATTGATTAGAGGAATGCATGACTTTGACAACTTACAAGGTTTTTTAGAACATGTTGCTCTCGCTACCTCAATAGACCAGGACTGGGATGGTAAAAAAGTTAACTTGATGACAATGCACGCTGCTAAAGGCTTAGAATTTGATGCTGTTTTCTTGCCCGGTTGGGAAGAAGGTTTGTTTCCTCATCAAAAGTCCTTGGAGGAAAAAGGAGATCTAGCTTTAGAAGAAGAAAGACGTCTTGCTTACGTGGGTCTTACCAGGGCCAAAAAGGAATCTTTTATATCATTCGTGATGAGCAGATTTTACCGTGGAGATTGGGTTGAATCATTAGCTTCAAGATTTATTGATGAACTTCCAGAAGAAAATATAAAAAAGGAAGAAATTAAAGAACAAAATCATGAAGATTTCTTTTTTAATCAAGACGTTGATTACAATGAGGGAATAAGAAGCCCAGGTTGGGCAAGATTACAAAGTAAGAAATTAAAAAGAATCAAATGAATGTGATAAAAAAATTACGAAAACTTTTCAAAGTTTATAAACTTGATGGATATATAGTTCCTAAAAATGATGAATTTTTTGGTGAATATATCGATGATAGAGATGATAGGCTAAATTTTATTTCTTTGTTTTCAGGCTCTGCTGGACAAGGATTAATTTTAAAAAAAAAAGCCTATTTATTTGTAGATGGCCGTTATACTTTGCAGGCCAAAAAAGAATCAAATAAAAATTTTAAAGTAGTAGAAATTCAAAAAACTAAGCCATCAAAAATACTAGCAAAAATTAATCAAAAATTAAAAATTGGATTTGATCCCAAATTGTTTAGTGAGGCTAGTTTAATAAACAATTTCCAAACAAAAAATACTACCTTGATTCCCATCGAAAAAAATCTGATCGATAAAATATGGTTAGATAGATCCAAAGTTAAAATTAATAAATTTTTTATACTGGACTCAAAACATGCGGGCAAAGACTATAAAAGCAAAGTAAATATGATTTGTAAAATCTTAAAAAAAAGAAAAATTAACAAACTTTTTATCACAGCTCCAGAGAATTTAGCCTGGATTTTAAATATTAGAGGAAAAGATAGCAAATATTCTCCTTTACCTAATTGTCACGCAATAGTTGATAATAATAAAAAAATAACACTTATTGTAAATAAAAATAAAATTAATAAGAAATTTAGATCTCACTTCAAAAATATTTTAAATTACATTAGTTCATCAGATATTATTAAATATTTTAATATTCTAAGTAACAAAGAGGTTTTTTTGATTGATAAATTCTCTTGTTCCTTTTTTTACAAAAAGGAAATAGAAAAAAGATTTAAATGTGAAGAAAAAATTGACCCTATATATTTTTTAAAAGCAAAAAAAAATAAGATTGAAATAAACAATTCGATTAAATCTCATATTAAAGATGGTGTTGCGTTAACAAAATTTATTTATTGGATCAAAAATAATATCGATAAACTTAAAATTACTGAGATGAGTGCCGAAAAAAAACTTGAAAAATTTAGAAAACAAAATGCAAACTATCAATTTCCCAGTTTTAATACAATATCAGGCTCCGGACCTAATGGCGCGATTGTTCACTACAGAGCAAATAATAAAACTAATAGATTAATTAAAAAAAATGATATTTATCTTTGTGATTCAGGAGGTCAATATCACTATGGCACAACTGATGTCACAAGAACATTATGTTTTTCTAACCAATCACAAAAGATTAAAAATATTTTCACAAAAGTTTTAAAAGGACATATTGGTGTAGCTACATATAATCTTAATAAAAATACAACTGGCAAACAATTAGATATCGTTGCAAGAGCCCCTTTAAAAAAAATTGGTTTAGATTATGCTCACGGAACAGGACATGGCGTAGGATATTTTTTAAATGTACACGAAGGACCTCAGGCTATATCTAAATTTAATAATGTAAAAATAGAGGAAGGTATGATCCTTTCAAATGAACCAGGCTATTATGAAACAAATAAGTTTGGAATTAGGATTGAAAACTTGGTTTACACAAAAAAAATTAAAAATAAATTAAAATTTGTAAATTTAACTCTTGCACCAATCGAAAAAGATTTAATTAATTTTAAATTATTAAAAGAAAATGAAAAAAAATATTTAAATGAATATCACAAGAAAGTTTATCTAATTTTAGGTTCTTATCTTAATAAAAACGAAAGGATTTGGTTAAGATCATTTTTTAATTAATAATTTTATTCCAATCTTCTTCTGACAAAATTTTAATATTTAAATTTTTTGCCTCATTAATTTTTCTTATTGTTGGTTTTTGAGGCCCCGCAACAAGAAAATCGGTCTTTTTACTAATACTGCTAACAATCTTTGCCCCTAAACTTTCAGCTAACGATTTTAATTCTGATCTACTTCTATCCTCAAAACCGCCCGTAAACATAATTGATTTTCCGCTTATTGGGGTTTTTTTACTTAAATGCTTATAATCTTCAACATTAAGCAAATCAATTAGTTTAGAAACAATTTTTAAATTTTTATCATTAGAAAAAAACTTTTTTAATGATTCTGTTTGGGAATTTCCTATACCATCTATAGACTGAAGTTCATCAAGATGTCTTTGATTATCTTTATTTAACTTTTTGGACGTCGCAAAAAATTTTTGAACATTTAAAAAATGTTTTGCTAGTATTTTTGCATTTTCTTGACCTATATGACGAATACCAAGAGAAAAAATAAACCGCTCCAATGAAATTTTTTTACTTTTATTAATTGAATTTTTTAAATTAGTAATTGATTTTTCGCCCCAGCCATCAAATTTTTTTAAAATATTTATATCTAAATTAAAAATATCATAAGAATATTTAACTAATTTTTTATTCCAAAAATTATCTACTACTTTTTTTCCAAGCCCTTCTATATTAAATGCATCCTTTGATACAAAATGTTTTAATTTTTCTCTTAATATATCTTTGCAGTTAAAGTTTGGATCAGGACATCTAGTTACAGCATCTTTTTTTTTCGTATTATTGTTGAATTCTTTTACTACCTTTGAGCCACACGACGGACACTTTTGTGGAAAAATAAATTGCTTCGTATTTTTGTTCCTTTTTGATTCATCTACATATAATACTTGAGGAATAACATCTCCTGCTCTCTGAACACAAACAGTATCGCCGATTCTTATACCTTTTCTATTAATCTCATCTTCGTTATGCAAAGTGGCATTTGATACGACAACACCTCCAATAGTAATTGGATCAATTTTTGCAACTGGAGTTAGCGCACCAGTTCTTCCAATTTGGATTTCAATATTTTTTATTTTTGAAAATCCCTTTTCAGAAGAAAATTTATGTGCTATTGCCCATCTGGGTGAGTTTGATACAAATCCAAGTCTTTTTTGTAATATTAAATCATCTACTTTATAAACAAGTCCATCTAAATCATAATCAATATCTGATTTTTTTTCTTCAATAATTCTATGGTTTCTATCAATTTCCTCAACGCTGTTCACTAATTTAGTTAATGAACTTGTTTTAAAACCCCATTCTTTTAAAAGTTTTAAATATTCTGATTGCTTTTTAAAATTTTGCGGTTCTACAACGCCAAAACCATAAGCAAGAAATTTTAGAGGTATTTTTTTAGTTTTCTTATAATCTTTTTGTCTTAATGAACCTCCCGCTGCATTTCTTGGATTAGCAAAGAGTTTATCCATTTTTTTAAAGTCATACTTAGATATGTAAACTTCGCCCCTTACTTCTAAAATTTTAGGAAAATTAGTTTTTTGAATTTTTTTAGGAATATCATTAATAGTTTTAAGATTGTTGGTTATATCTTCTCCAGTTTTACCGTCACCACGGGATAATCCAAGAACAAAAATTCCATCTACATATTTTAATGATGCAGAAATTCCATCAATTTTTGGTTCTGCTGAAAAAACTATTTTCTCAGAATTTTTTAGGTTCAAAAAATTTCTAATTTTTTTAATAAAATCTGCTACGTTTTCTTTGGAAAAAGCATTTGATAATGACAACATCGGAACTTCATGATCCTCTTTCTTAAATCTAGCTGTAGGTTTGTAACCAACTTTTTGACTTGGTGAGTTTTGGTCTTTTAAATATTTATACTTTCTCTCAAGATCTAATACTACTTGCTTAATACCATCATAATCCTTATCTGAAATAAGAGGACTATCATGTTCGAAATAGGCCTTATCATATTTTTTTAATTTGTTAATTTTTTTTATATAAATCTTCTCAATTTCTTTTTTTTGCATGAATGCTTACTCAAATAAACCTTTTATTTTTCTTCTTATTAAACCCATTTCCTTTGTTTTTTTGATTTTCTTTGTTTTATATTTTTTGTTAAATACTTTGTAACTTCTTTCGTACCATGTGCCAGATTGATAATTATATCCTAGTATTGCCGCCGCTTGCTTTGCTTCTTCAACTAACCCAATTTTGTAATAAACTTCAACAAGTCGATGTAAGGCTTCTTCAATAAAAACTGTTTTATCGTATTTTTCGACAACTATTTTTAGCCTATTAAGTGCGGGAATCCATTTTTCTGTTTTCATATAGTATCGAGCTATAGACATTTCTTTAGCTGCTAACTGATCTATGATTAAATCTAATTTAAAACGCGCATCAATTGCGTAATCTGTTTCTGGATAGGTTAATATTATAAATTCAAATTTTTCTTTAGCTTGCACTAGAGGTTGCAAGTCTTTTTTTTCATCCAAAATCTGTTCATAATAGCATATAGCTATTAGGTAATGAGCATAAGGTATATTTTTATCTGCTGGATAATTTGTAATATGTCTTTCTAAACCAAAAATACTATTTGAAAAAGCGTTTCTTGAATATTCTGCATAGCTAGCCATAAGACTTGCTTTCGCGGCCCATTTGCTTTGTGGCAACAAACTTTCAGCTTCTTTAAATTTTTTTGCTGCATAAAAAGCATCGCCTTTTTTGAGCGCATCAACTCCTTCAGCATAAATAGCGACAACCATTTCTTTTTCTGTTGGCTCAGATACAATTTCCTTATTATTTTTTTTTGAACAAGCTAATAGTAAAAAAACTGATAATAATAAAATTAAAAAAACTTTGAACATTTTAGATAAAAAATCATTTTATCAAAATATTTGATTATTACAATTTTCTTAGTTGATTTTTAGTTTATGCGTTTGCGGCTATAGGTCTTATGTAGCTACTGTCTTTGTTATCTTTTTCTTTTTCTTCGAAGCTTTCGAATTCCCAATTTGATTTATCTAATAAAAATTCCCTTAATAAAGCATTGGTAAGTTGGTGTCCACCCTGTGAGGTTTTAATATGACCAAAAATTCTGTGTCCTGAAAGCATCAAATCTCCAAGACAATCTAATATTTTATGGCTTACAAATTCATCTCTAGATCTAAGCCCATTTTCATTTAATATTTTATTTTCATTAACCACAATTGCATTTTCCAAAGAACCACCCTTAGCTAGTCCCTGACTTATTATTTGATCAATATCTTCATATAAACAAAATGTTCTTGAATTATATATTGAAGTTAAATCTCCATTGCTTAATTTGAATTCTTTCCTTCGAGTTCTGATTAACGGATTTTTATATACTATTTCAAAATCGATTATTAAATCTTTCGTAAGTGGTTCGATGGAGATACGCTTTGGTCCATCTTTAGCTTCAACTTTTTTGAGAACTTTAATAAATTTTTTCGAATAGTTTTGCTCTTGAGTACCAACTAATCTTATAGCCTCTACAAAATCAAAAGCAGAACCATCCATTATTGGAACTTCTGAAGCATCAATCTCAACCAGAACATTATCAATTCCTTCTAAATAAAAAGCTGCCATTAGGTGCTCAATAGTAGAAACTGACACTCCATATAAATTTTTTATTTTTGTACACAGTATCGCTGAGCTTACATTTTTATAACTTGCTTCAATTATATTTTTTGTATTATCAACATCTGTTCTTTTAAATTTAATACCTGAGTTAACTTCAGCTGGTTTTAAAGAAAGATTTACCCTTATACCGTTATGTAAACCTACGCCCTCAAATTCTATTGGTTCTTTAAGTGTTTTTTGCATATGATTCTGCATGAGGTGAAGATATAAAAGCTCCGGGAAACTTGAAAGACAACTTGTATTACTAAACAATACAATCTAATTTTATTTTCTGTTTCCAAAAATTTTAGCAAAAAAGCTTATTTTTTGACTATTTTCATTTATTAACTCGGATATAGCTTCAGTCTCCCATCCATCTTTAATTATTTTAAGTGCTCCTAAACATGAATCAAAATTTTCGCCAGACTGAGTTTCACTTTCCTTTTTATTATTTTTGCCTAATTTTTTAACTTTCAATCCAAAAAAGTTTGAACAATACTTTTCTAAATTAAAAAGATTAGATCCCCCTCCCACTATAAAAAAATTTGTTCCAAAGGTTGAACTTAATCCTGTTCCAATTATTTGTTTTTTTATCATTTCAAAAATTTCATCCAGTCTAGCTTTTACAATATTTAATATCAAAGATTGACTTATTTTTCTAAAACTTGAATTATTAAAGTAAACATCTTTTAAATAATCATTTTCATCAAAAAGTTCTTCGTTATTTTGAAATGAAAAATCAATTTTGTTTATTATGTTTTCAGACTCTTCTAAACTTAATGAACAAACTTTCGAAATATCTTTTATAATGTGGTTAATGCCAATAGAAAAAGTTATAGAATGGACTAATGCCAAATTCTTGAATAATCCGAGACTAGTTTTTTCAAATCCCATATCTATCAAAATCGAACCAAATTGAAGTTCATTATCATTTAATAATTTTGCAGCCAAAGCAAAAGTACATGAAATGAATCTTTCTACTTCAATATCACAGTCGATAAATGCTTGATTAATATTTTTTATATTATTTTTGGGCATGGTGACAAAAGTCATTTCATGACTCAAAGAGTCTGCATAGACATCAATTGGTTCTTCAATAAATGTTTTTCCATCAACAATGTAATTATGATTAAAAATATGAATTATAGATTGTTTGTCGTCATTATGAATTACTTGTTTTTTTGCTTCTTTTAATAAAAATTCAATATCATCTTTATGAATTTTGGATCCATCAATTTTTCTATGCTTTGAAAATTTAGTACATAAAAACTCAGGTTGTTCGATAACCACGTTAATTTTTTTAAGTGAAACTTTTGCTTTTTCTTCTGAAGTGCTTATACACGATCTAATCACTTGAGAAGCGTTTGTTAAGTTTACTATAACACCATTATGAATTCCTTCTGACCGAGTTACAGCAGTAGATAAAATTTCTGATGTGTCACCATTATTAATTCTAAAAATAAGACATTTTATATTTATATTGCCTAGTTCAATTATACCTCTTGGATCATCAGAACCCATTACTCTACTACTATCTTACCATGTATCCTTAAATCAATGATATTATAATTTCCAAAATCTTTACGAGCCAACAATTCAACAGATTGTTGAATTGCTTCTGGTATTTTGCTAGCTGGGAATTTAATTATTTGGTTATTTAAAAGTTCTAAGTCCCATCGACCAATTTGAAAATAATAAAAATTTTTAACTCTCTGCTTTGGAAAATTGTTATTTCCTAATTGATCAAAAAAATTTATAAAATCTTGTTCGGCCTTTTCACCAAAAATGCTTGGCAAATCATCAAAAAGCATGTTTTCGTTAAAAGGAATCAAATTAGATGAACTGTCTAGTAGATATTTACTATTCTCTTTAAACAAAATCGCAACAGGTTCTGTTTCATAAACATTTATTATTATCGTGTTTGGATATTTTTTTTTAACTTCAATTTTTTCCAAAAATTCGATTGATTTTAAAGGTCTTTCTATGTCATTTCTTTCAATAAATAGAATATTCTTTTCATAAATTTCTGTTAATTTTTCAATAATTGTACTTTCTTCGATTAAATGATTGTTTACAATTTTTATGTTTTGTATTTTAAAAAAAAGATTTTTTTTTTTAGGAAAAACGTTAAATTCGTTTGGACTATAAGTTGTTAAAAATATAAACGCTGCCAATAATATAATTATTCTATATAATTTTTTCATTTATTAGAGCTGGCATTTTCAGTCATCCAGACAATTAGATCTTCAAACTTTATACCACAATACTGGGCTATTTCTGGAACAAGAGATAGTTTTGTTAGGCCGGGTTGAGTATTTGTCTCTAACAAATAAAATTTGTTTTTAAAAAACCTAAAATCAGACCTTGTAATTCCTCTGCATCCTAATAGTTCGTGCGCTTTCTTTGCTAAACCAAGTATCTCTTTGTATTTTTTTGGAGAAAGAGGAGCTGGCATAATGTGCTGGGTTTGCGCAGTATTCGAATATTTGGCAGTATAATCATAAAATTGTCTTCTGGGTACAAGTTCTATTGCACCCAATGCCTTCTCACCCATAACCGCTACCTGAATTTCTCTTCCAGGAATATATTCTTCAACAAGAATTCTATCATAATTCTCCTTTAATTTTTTATATTTACTTGTAAATTGTTTTTTATTTTTACAAATAGACACTCCTAAACTTGATCCCTCGTTAATTGGTTTAATTACAATTGGAAATTTAATTTTTTTATTATTAAATTTTTTATTTGAATTTCCTTGATGATCTTTTTGCAGTAAAAAATATTTGGGCACTTTTAAATTATTCTTTATGAATATAAGTCGTGATAACTCTTTATCCATCGCTAAACTGGATGATAAAACTCCAGAATGTGTATAGGGAATTTTTAGTGATTCTAAAATACTTTGAACAAATCCATCTTCTCCATATTTTCCATGCAATGCATTAAAAACTATTTTTGGTTTTAATTGCTTTAATTCATCAACAAAATATCCTTTTGCATCTAGATCTACTACTTTGTATCCTTTTTTTTTCAATGCTTTAGAACAAGCTTTTCCGGTTAAAAGACTTATTTTTCTCTCGCCAGATAAACCTCCCATAAGCACAACAATTAAATTACTCATAACTTTTCCCCAATAATTTGAAGTTCTAATTCAAGATTTGTTCCAGTTTTATCTAGAACTTTGTTCTTTACTTGATAAATCAATTTTTCCAAATCTTCGGATTTGGCATTTCCGTTGTTAACAAAAAAATTGCAATGTTTCTGGGAAATTTGGGCATCACCCACTTTCATTCCTGCGCAGCCAGAATCTTTAATAAGTTTCCAAGCTTTTTTATTTTCAGGATTTTTAAAAGTACTGCCGCAAGTCTTAATTTTAGATGGTTGTGTCAATTTTTTTTTTTCTACAAAATTATTTATCTTCTCTTGAATATTTAATTTATTATCTTTTTTTCCTTTAAAGGTAGCGCTGATGAAAATTAAATTATCATCTAAATTAGACCCTCTATAATGAAATTTTATATCCGATGACTGAATAACTTTAATATTACCGTTAAAATCTATTGCCTGTAAGGAAACCAATATTCTTGAAATATCTTCCTCATAACAACCCGAATTCATGCGAACAGCACCGCCTATAGTTCCTGGTATGCAAGACAAAAACTCAAATCCTGATAATGAATTTTTTAAAGCAAAACTTGAAACATTTTTATCCAAAACTGAGGCGCCTGCAATTATTGTATTTGGATCAAATAGGGATATGTGGGAGAAAGATTTTCCAAATTTAATAATAATTCCATTGAAACCACCATCCCTAATTAAAGTATTAGAACCAACGCCCAAAACTTTAATTTCCTTTATTTCCTTTATTTCCTTTATTTCTTTTAAAAAGATAGATAGTTCTAATAAGCTTTTTGGTCTAAACAAAATTTTGGCTGGACCTCCTAAATTAAACCATGAAAGTTTTGATAGACTCTCATTAAACGAGATTTTACCTGAAATTTTGTTTTTTATATTTTCTATTTGTAGCATCAATGTCATTGTAGTTCAGTACCAATTTCTCTTATCCAATTTGAAATACTGCCAGCTCCCATGCAAATTACAATTTCATCATCAAATAAATTCTTTTTTAAAAAGTTTTTTAGTTCATTTCGGTTTTTTATATTTATAACTTGAATTCCAGATTTCTTTGAAATTAATTGAGAAAAATAATCTTGACTAAAATTATTATCAACTTTTTCACCAGCAGCATAAACTGGGCAAAGTACAACTGCATTACTTAATTTGAAGGACAACGCAAATTCTTTTTTAAGGGATTTAACTCTGGAGAATCTATGTGGTTGAAAAACACATATTATTTTTCTATCAGTGTAAACCTGTCGAGCGCTGTTTATGACTGCTTTTATTTCTGTTGGATGATGTGCATAATCATCATAAAAATCTCTATTATCAATCGAAAAGACTTTTGTAAATCTTCTTTGTATACCTGAAAATTTTTTCAAAGCCTTTTTTATTATACTTATTTTAATACCAAGATTTAAAGCAATGGCAATTGATGCGGTTGCATTAGTAACATTATGATCTCCTAGCAAATTAACTTGTATATTTTTAACTTTATAAATTTTAGAACCAACAACTTTTATTTTTAAATCAAAAATTGAACAGTTTGTTTTCTTTTTTACATTAAAAATTTGATAATTTGATTTTTTATCAAATCCGTAGGTAAAAAAATTACTAGTTCTGCATTTATATAATAGGGATTTCAAATTATCATTATCTAAACAAATAAGTGATTTTCCAAAAGATGGTGTTTTTTCGATAAACGAACGAAAGCTGTTTTTAAGTCTGTTAAAACTTTGATAATAATCCAAATGTTCTTTATCTACGTTGGTAACAATAGAATAGGTTATCGGCAACTTTAAAAAACTTCCATCAGATTCATCAGACTCTATGACGGCCCATTCACCTTTTCCCAAATGAGCAGTATTTTTAAGTGAATTTATTACTCCTCCATTAATTACTGTGGGATCCAGTCCTGCTTCTGCCAAAATATTTGCTGTTAAAGAAGTAGTGGTTGTTTTTCCATGTGAGCCTGCAATAATTATATTTTTTTTCAATGCCACAATATTAGCCAACATTTCACCTCTTTTAAAAATAGGTAATTTTTTAACTTTTGATGCAATAAGTTCTATATTATTTTTTTTAATGGCAGAAGAAACAACAACCATTGTAGCCTTTTTTATATTTATTGAATTATGTCCAATATAAATTTTAATTCCTGCTTTAACCAATCTATCAGTATTTTTATTACTATTTAAATCGCTCCCTTGAATTTGAAAATCCATATTGTGCATGATGTGGGCCAGTCCACTCATACCAATACCTCCGATACCAATAAAATGAATTACTTCATTACTAGCAATATTAATTTTCATTTTTAAATAAACTCTTTAATTGCATTTTCAACTTTATCATAAACATCTTTACTATCGTTTTTTTTCATGCTTTCACGAATATTTTCTAATTTTTTTTTATCTTTCATGATTTCCAGTATTAAATTAAATAAATTAGTAGAACTAAATTTATCCTGCTCTATAACCCAACAACAACCTTTGCTCTCATAGTATTTAGCGTTGAGGTACTGATGATTATCCATTGAGTGTGGATAGGGAACTGCTATGAATGGTGTAAGAGTATTTACTAATTCTGCAGTAGTAGAAGCTCCACATCTAGTAATCGCTAAATCTGAAGATTCAATTAAATCTAAAATATTATTGGTAAAATCAAAAATATTACTTTTTATATTGTTTTTCTTATAAAACTCAATTAGTGAATTTTTTTGTTGTTTAATGCATTGTTGATTGATTCCGATTGTATACCCTTTATCTTTTAACATTTTAATTGCTGAAGGAACAATTCTCCCAAATACCTCCGCCCCCTGGCTTCCTCCCAAAACTAAGATTGAAAAGGTTTTGCCACTATTTTTCTTCCCAATAACTGAATAGTTAATAATTTCCTCGCGCAAAATATTACCCACTTGATAAACTTTACTTTTGTATTTTTCTGGAACGTTTATCGTTATTTTAGTCCCTAGAAGAAGTTTTTTTGAAAGTGATAACAAATTTTTGTTTGCTCTTCCCAGTACCATATTATTTTCATAAATCACTAAAGGAGTGTTATAAAATCTTGATGAAAAAGAAATTGGAAACGACACGTACCCACCAAATCCAATAATTAGGTCTGGCTTTTCTTTTCTTAAAATCAAAATTGACCTTGTAATAGAAAAAAGGATCATTATAAAAGAAAAAATTTTTCTGAAAAAACTTTTATTTGATGGAGTGTCTGTATTTATGATGCATGATCTAAACCGCGCATGGTTCTTTAAAAAAGTATTTCCTCTAATATCTGTTACTAATAAAACGTCATATCCTTTATTTGAAAAGTATTTCATTAAATTAATCGCTGGAAATATATGACCGCCCGTACCTCCGGATGAAAAAATAATTTTTTTAGTCATTTTCAGAATATCTCGCGGAGTCTTTTCTAGTAAAATTTAAGATAATACCGGCAATAATAGAACTTCCGATTAAAGAGGATCCACCATAACTTAAAAAAGGAAGCGTCATACCAGTTGTAGGAAGCAATCGAGTATTAACTCCTATATGAATAAATGTTTGAATGATTAAAAGAGAAACTAATCCTACCAATGCCAATTTAAGAAATTCATTCTTTTCTGAAAAAACTTTATTAAATACTTTGTAACCAATAAATAAAAATATAGTCACAATAAACAAAACAAATATCGCACCAAACTCTTCTGAAACTACTGCTATTATGTAGTCAGTATGTGCCTCAGGCACTTCATCTTTTAAGATACCTTCCCCCATTCCTTGACCGGTTAAGCCTCCTTGTTTAATTGCGTCTAATGCTTTTTGTGATTGAAAATTGTCCCCTGCTTTTGGATCCATAAAAGTTTTAATTCTTAAAAAAACATAACTAAACTTTTCTGGAAAAAAAAATATTAAAAGCGTAATAATACTTAAAAATGCTAAACCTAATATCAACAAAATTACCATGTCAAAACCTGATACAAAAACCATTGTAATCCAAACTGACGCTAACAATAAAGTTTGTCCGAGATCTGGTTGGTTAATTAAAATAATTACAATAAGTAACAAAACTAAAAAAGAATATAAATATCTTCTATAAATATTAGCTTTTTCATTTAGGACAATAATTTTAGCAACAAAAATTATGAATAATGGTTTAACCAATTCAACTGGTTGGAATCTTGGAAGAGGGTCAAAACCCATCCACCTTTTTGATCCTTTAATTTCAACACCAACTACAAGAGTTAATAAAAGAAGAACAATTGAAACAAGAAATAGATAGATTAAAAACTTTATTAATTTGTTTTTTTCTTGAATCGAAATTGCAATAAGTAAAAATAATGAAATAGAAACAAAAATAAGATGTTTAATGAAAAAGAAATATGTTTGTTTATTCATCTTTTCTGACATCATTGAAGTAGTTGAGGAAAAAGAAAAAAAAAGTCCTAACAATAAAAGAAATACAAATATAAATAAAATTTGTTTATCTATATTTCTCCACCATGTCGCTACTAAACCAGTATTTTCTCTACTAAAACTAAACATTTAATTTTTGCTTAAATTTTTTTATTATCAAATTTTTAAAATAGATACCTCTATTTTCAAAATTGTTAAATTGATCAAAAGATGCGGCAGCTGGGCTGAGCAGAATAGTTCTTTTTGAATTTCCACTCAATTCTAAATCTTTATAAATATTATTTATTGCATTCCGTATATTCTTTGAGATTGTATATGGAATATCGTTTCTAATTTGTTTTTTAAAAAATGAAGTATTCTTACCAATGACATAGGCTTTTACAATTTTTTTTTTAACATTTTTTAAATAAAAATAATCTTGATATTTTGGAAGACCTCCAACTATCCAATAAATATTATTATAATTTGATAAAGATTGTAAACTAGCATCAAAACTTGTGGCCTTGGAATCATTAATACATAATAGTTTTTTATTTGAAAATATAATTTCCTGACGATGAGGAAGTCCTTTAAATTTATTAAGGGCTTTAATTATAATTTTATCATTTATTTTTAAATTTTTAGCTATTTTGTAAGCAAAAGTTAAATTTTCAATATTACCTTTGCTTTTGAAATATTTATTATTAATTTTTTTTAATAAAAAATTACAGCTTGATTTGTTAATTGAAATTAATTTTGATTTTAATTTCTGAGCTTTAAATATATTTTTAATCGACCTTGAATATTTATTTGTTAAATTTATATAAGAGTAATCTGAACTATTTTGTGCAAAAAATATCCTGGACTTAATTTTTATGTAATTTTTTATGTTTTTATGTCTTTCTAAATGATCTGGAGAAATATTTAATATAGCCGCATGCTTAGAGCGAAATAGTCTGGAATATTGAAGTTGGTAAGATGATACTTCTAAAATAAATATATATTTTTTTTTTAGTTTACTTGAAGATAAAATAGGATTCCCAATATTTCCCACTGTTTTTACATTGTATCGTGCAGTTTTTAAGATTTTTTCGATTATTTTACAAGTCGTAGACTTTCCATTAGTTCCAGTAATTGAAATGATTAATGCATCTTTATTAAGTTCAAAAAAAAGATCTAAATCTGTAATTATTTTGTTTGAATTTTTTTTTAAATAATTTTTTATTTTGCATTTACCGATATCTATTCCTGGGCTTATTACTACAATATCAATTAAATTTTGATTTAACCAAAATTTAATAAGTGGAAAGTTTAAATTTTTTATTTTTTTTCTTATTTTTTTATTATCATCCCAGCAAACAACTTCTGCATTTAGTTTTTTAAAAGCTTTTGCTGCAGAGCATCCGGTTATACCCATCCCATAAATAGCAATTTTTTTATTTTGATATTTTTGTAAAGCAAACATGCATTATCTTAATTTTAGTGTAGCTAATCCTATTAGTGCTAAAATTATAGATATAATCCAAAATCTAATGACAACAGTAGATTCAGCCCATCCTTTTTTTTCAAAATGATGATGAAGAGGAGCCATCATAAACACTCTTTTTCCAGTGAGCTTAAAGGAAAGTACTTGAATGATAACCGAAACTGTTTCAAGTACAAATAAACCTCCAATAATAACTAAAACTATTTCATGCTTTGTAATAATACTGACAGCACCTAGAGAACTGCCTAAAGATAACGAGCCAGTATCCCCCATAAAAATTTTTGCAGGTGGAGCGTTAAACCATAAAAAACCCAAGCAGGATCCAACTATGGAACCACAAAAAATAGAGGCTTCTCCCACATCGGTAATGTAGGGTATTTGTAAATATTCTGAAAAAACAGTATTGCCAACAACATAGCAAATGAGAGTAAATGATAGAGCTACCAACATTACTGGCACGGTAGCTAAACCATCTAAACCGTCGGTCAAATTGACCGCATTTGACCATCCAACAATTATAAAGATGGTAAATGGTATATAAAATAAGCCTAAATGAAGTGCTAAATTTTTAAAAAATGGAAAGTAAAGATTTGTTAGATGATTACTGTCTCCAAATTTCAATAATAACATTACAGCAATTAACGACAGAATAATTTGACAAATAAACTTAACTCCCGAAGCTATACCTTTAGAATTACTTCTTTTTATTTTTAAAAAATCATCTATTGCTCCTAGTAAACCAAAACTTATGACAACCATAAGTAGTATCCAAATATAAGAATTTTTAAGGTCGGCCCACAATAAAGTGCTTAAAATTATTCCAACTAAAATAAGTAGACCACCCATAGTAGGAGTTCCTGCTTTCTTAATTATATGATCAATTGGCCCATCTTCTCTTATAGGTCCTGTAATTTTATGAGTCTGAAAAAATTTTATAAAAGATCCTCCAATCAAGAATACTATTAACATGGAAGTCATTACTGAAAGACCCGTTCTGAAAGTTAAATAACGAAAAACATTAAATGCTGAAAATTGATCAACCAAAGAGATTAAAAAACTATATAGCATTTATTTGTCTCCTTTTTATATTTTTTGATAATTGATTTAATCCTGTAGCGTTTGATCCTTTTACCATAAGTAAATCATTATTGTGTATAATTTTGCCAAGATAATCGTTGGCTTCCTTTAAGTTGTTAAATATTTTACCTTTTTTATTATTAACTAAAGAATTGAAGGTTTCTTGAATATATTTGCCATAAACAAAAACTTTATCAACATCACTTCTATTTATTTCTATTGATAATTTCTTATGGAGACTTTTTGAATTTTTGCCCAGTTCTAGCATATCTCCTAATAGCATTAATTTTTTTTCATTATTTTTCCTTTTATAATTATTCATATTTTTAATTGCGGATATCATCGATAATGGATTTGCATTATAGCTTTCATCAATAAATTTGAATTTTTTATTAAATTTTCTTACTAATTTAACATCACCTCTTCCATCGGGAATTTTAAAATTAATAAACTTCTTTCTTATTTTTTTTAAATTCAAATTGAGAATCATTAAAACACAAATGCATGCCAAAATATTTTTTATGATGTTATTAAAAATATATTTAGTATCAAAATAATAAATTTTATTTTTTACAATTACTTTCAATCTATAAAAATTTCTTATCTTTTTAATACCTAATAAAAAAACATCTGATTTTTTTTTGAGACCAAAAGTAACCACATTGATTTCATTTTTGTTTGCCTTTTTAGATAAAAACTTAAAAAACTGACTATCTTTGTTTAAAATTATATTTCCATCTTTTGAAATATGATTAATAATTTCTGCTTTTGCTTTTGCTATGCTTTGCAAATTATCGAAATTTTCAAAGTGAGCCTCTGAGATATTCGTAATAATTGCTATTTCTGGTTTTACAATTTTTGATAACTTGTCTATTTCTCCTTTTTTGTTCATTCCAATCTCGAAAACTCCATATTCAGTATCTTTTTTTAAATTAGAAATACTAAGTGGCACGCCAAATTTGTTGTTATAAGAATGTGGAGAATGGTAGGCTTTGCCATAACTATTAAGGGCAAAACTGATAAGATTTTTTAAGGTTGTTTTTCCAACGCTACCAGTAATTCCTATAATTTGTGCAAAAGAATTTTCTCTTGTAACGTTTGCTAACTGATTTAGGGAAGAAAGGGTGTTTTTAACTTTTATTAATTTGTTGCTTGAAACTCGATTCATTCTCTTGCTAACGACAGATTTGATGGCCCCTTTTTTAAATGCTTCTTTTACAAATTTATGACCATCTGTATTTTTTCCTCGAATAGCAAAAAATAAATTATTTTCTTTAATTGTTTTAGTATTAATCGATACTCCATTGTAATTTACATTTTTCAGATTTTTATTGTTAAAAGCTTTTTTAGCAAGATCTTGCGACCAATTACTTTTTGTAGAAAGAATTTTTCTTTTTTTGATAATTGCCCTTATTATTTTTTTATCTGAAAAATTTATAATTTTGTCTCCATAATCTTGGGTTTTTTCATGACCCTTGCCTGCTACCAGAAGTATTTCACCCTCGTTTAGTTCTTTAATAGCTGTTTCTATCGCCTTTTTTCTACTTCCTATTTCAAGCGCCAATTCTTTGCAGGATGCTATGATCGCTTTCCGTATTTTTTTAGGATTTTCATTTCTTGGATTGTCATCGGTAACAAAAATTTTTCGACAATATTTTGCAGCAATTGTACCCATTATTGAACGTTTTTTTTTGTCCCTTTCACCTCCGCATCCGAAAACTAAAATAATATTTCTTCTAAATTGGTCTTTTAAGGCAATTAAACTTTGCTTTAGAGCTTCAGGAGTATGAGCAAAATCCAAAATAATTTTGGCATTATTTTTTAGATTGGCAATACATTCAAGTCTGCCTGAAACGGGTCTAATATTATTAATTACTTTAAATGCTTTATTAATATTTATTCCACAACATGAAGCCGCTAAGATTGCCATAAGTAAATTTTTAACCTGAAAGTATCCTATAAGCGGTATATGCAATGAAATAATTTTTGAATTCGCATAAACTTTAACTATCTGTTTATTTTGCTGATATTTGTGTTGTAAAATTTTTATAGTTCCAGAGCTTGAACCAATTGTAATCGTTTTTATTTTTTTTCTGTTTGCGATATTTTTAATTGTTGTAAATTCTTTATTATCTTCATCTGTGATAATTCTAGAATTTTTTTTGAGCAAACTCTTAAATAAATACAACTTTGAATCAAAGTAGGACTGCATGCTTTTGTGATAATCAAGGTGATCATGGCTGAGATTGGTAAATATTCCTGCTTTTATATTTAAATTATCTAATCTTTTCTGCTTAAGACCATGACTTGAAGCTTCCAAAATTACATGATTAATTTTTTTTCTTGCTAAAATTTGCAAGTTTCGATGCAGGGATAAAGGATCTATTGAAGTAAGACTCGTTTTTTTATTATACTTTTTAGAAACTATTCCTAAAGTTCCAATTGAAGCTGCAGAAACTTTATGTAAATTTAATATTTGATAAAAAAAATCAGCTACCGAAGATTTTCCGTTAGTTCCAGTTACAGCAATAATAGAAGATGGTTTTTTTTTATAAAAATTTGAGCAAGCTTCTGATAAACTTTTTCTGACATCATTTACTATAAATAAAGGAATCTTAGAATTTTTAAGTTTAACTTTTTTATTACTAACAATTGCCGATACCCCTTTCGATATTGCTTCTTTGATAAATTTTGTTCCTGATGTTTTGCTTCCTCTAATTGCGAAAAAAATATCTTTTTTTTTAACTTTTCTACTATCAAAACAAATACCTTCTACAGATATTTTTCGATACTTCTTTCTTGCAGATCTTAATAGGTTGCCTAGAAGCATTTAAAATTTGTTGGAAGCTTGTAAGTTATTTATGGCTAAAATTGGACCAATTTTTTCTATAATTTTGCCCGCTACAACAACCGTATTCCAACCTGAAGTATTACGTTTTTCGCCTTTATGTTTATAGCCATTTGAAAATTCATAAACAAAATGTGGAGCGGATTTGGGTTCATCTAATATTACAAGCAAAACATATTTTGGTCTGCTAGTTGGAAATAGTGATACAAAAGTATTAAATTTTTTTTTTGTATAAATACCATCACTTGATTTTAAAGCTGATCCTGTTTTGCCTCCAACCTCATATCCTTTAATATTTGCAAAATTCGCTGTTCCTTCTTTATTAGCAACTACTTTTCTCAAAATAGAATTAATCGTGTCGCTTGTTTCTGAAGAAATAATTTGTATTTTTTGTTCAGGTGGATTTAATTTTTTTCGTAAAATGGTTGGTTGAATTTTATAACCACCATTTCCTAAAATTGCGTAGGCCCTTGCAAGTTGTAAAGGAGTAGTAGTTACTCCATGACCAAATGAAGAGGTTGCAAGTTTACATTTTCCCCATCTAAAAGGAAGCGGAGTGCCAATTTCTTCAAAATCAAAATCAATTTTTTTAAAAAGTTCTAAAGAATTTAAAAAATCTTTATATTTTTTTATGCCCACCATTTGAGCTATTCGAATTGCACCAATGTTAGATGATCGAATTAAAATTTGTTCGGCACTTAAGTTTTGTGGCAATTCATCATGTTCAGATATTTCTCTTCCGGCACAAAATATTTTTTTATCTAAGTTTTTGAACATTGTATTTGAGTTTATTACATTACTTTCTAACGCCGCAGCTAAAGTAAATGTCTTAAAAACTGAACCCAATTCATAAACGCCTTTAGTAATTTTATTGGTGTAGATATCTTCATTAATTGAAAATCTTTTGTTTAAGTCATAGTCTGGCAAAGATACCAAAGATAATATCTCGCCATTATCCACATCCATTAGGAGAGCAGCACTTCCAACTGCATTAAAATCAGCTTGTGCATTAATCAATTCTTTTCTGATTAAATACTGCAAATTTGAGTCTAAAGTTAAATCCAAAGAAAAATTAACAAGCTCTTTATTTTTTAAATCTTGGTCAAAAAATTTTTCTATACCTGAAATACCAATATTGTTATCGTCAATTTGCCCCAAAACATGACTAAAAAGATTTTTTTGAGGGTAAATTCTAAATTTCTTCTTTTCAAATACAATAGCTTTATTGCCCAACAACCAAAGGTTTGTTTTTTCTTCTTCTGTTAGTCTTCTTTTAAGATAAAAAAACTTATTATGATTTAATTTATTTTTGATTTTATTTGATTCTAGTTCAGGCAATATAAGTCTTAAATTTAATAACAGCTTTCCTTTATCTTTTGCTAATTGGGGTCTTATTCCGGCTGAGTAAATACCAATGTTTCTTGCTATAATTATTCCGTTTCTATCTACAATATCCCTTCTTTCTTTTACAAAATCTTGATTGATATTTTCTAAAAAAAAATTTTTATCTGGTGACAGAGAAAGATAAATAATTTTAATACTAAAAATAAGTATCAAACTAAAAAAGATAAAAGATAAAAAAGAGATTCTATTTAATGAAACTTTTACAAGTTTAGTATCCTTGTTGTTAACAACAATGTCAGACTCAGTGTAATCTTTAAAATAAAAGCCTTTTTTTTTAAACTCCTTATTATTATCTTCATCTTTCATTGGAAATTATCTTCCTGGCATTATAGGTATACCTAGAAAAACTTTAACGATTTGCAGTCCAGCCCAGTTTCTTGCTTTTTTTGATTTAAATACACTGTAGGGATCAGAGGAAAACTCCTTCAATGCATTCTTTTTTATTTCAATTGTTTTTGCAACTTTAAGTTTTACCACACCTGGCAACCTTTTAGGTGCAGAGTAGAGCTCTTGAAGTTTTCTCAGCTCAGTTTTTGTTGTTTCGATCTTTTTTGCAATTCGTAATTTTATCTCATCAGTTTTCACTTTGCTTTTTTTCTTAAAAGTTTTTTTATCTTTTTTTTCTTCTAACTTTGCTAAAGTTTTTTCCTTTTCGTTTAATTGCTTAATTTGAGATTTTTTATAAAAAGCAAAGTCGGATTCTAAATATTCCTGTGCTAATCGTGATATGTTCTCTGGAGAAGTAATAACTTCATGCTCTAGAACAGTCTGATGCAGATCAAGCTTAAGAGTATTAATTGATGCTTGTAAATTACTTATTTCTTTTTGTAAATTTCTTGTTCCATTCTTAATTACAGAAACCAATATTAAACCAACAATAAATACAATTATTATTAAAGAATATTTTTTGCCTGAACTTGATTTTGGATTTGAGTTAATTGTATTTGATAAAATTAAAGTATTATCATCTTTGCTGGGAAGAGTATTAACCCATTTATTGGAATCTAATTTATATTTTTCTTGATTAGATTTTGCACCTATAAAAGGAATAGTGTTTACCCATCTACTTGGATCCATACTCATAGTCTGATCTCCTCTAGTTTAAAATAACTTTCAAAATTTTTTTTAAACTCTTCTGGATAAAAAAATGAATTATTATTTCTGATTGCATACCTAAGTTTGGCAGATCTGGAACGAATATTTTGGTTAATCTCTTTTTTATTTGGTGTTAAGGGTTTTTTAGATAATGGTCTAAATAAATCAGACTTATTTTTGTTTAATGGTAAATATCTTGAGGGATTTTCATTTAGATTAGAATATAATTTGAAAAATTTTTTTACTATTCTATCCTCCAAAGAATGAAAACTTACAACAACTAATTTACCACCATTTGACAGAAGCTGTGTGGCTACAATTAGTCCTAGAATTAATTCCGTTAATTCTTGATTGACAAAAATTCTTATAGCCTGAAAAGTTTTTGTAGCAGGATTTTTTTTATATTTATTGTAATTTTTTTTTGCATCATTAATTATAGAAGCAAGTTCTTCTGAAGTTTTGATTGACTTTTTAGTTCTATATTTAACAATTTTATTTGCAATTATTCTCCCATCTTTCTCTTCACCCAAAATCTTAATTATACTTGCTAAATATTGTTTATCTAAAGTGTTTACCACATCATAAGCAGAATATTTATTAATACCCATTTGCATACTGAGAAAACCATTAGATTTGAAAGAAAAACCTCTTTGATGATCTGACAACTGAAAAGAAGAAAGACCCAAATCAAAAATTATAGCTCGAGGATTTGAATCTGATTTGATAATTTTATTGAGATTGCTAAATTTATTTTGAAAAAAACTAAATCTTTTTGGAAATCTTTTTAATAAGGTATTTGCATATTGTTGTGTTAATTTATCTCTATCAATAGCAAATACTTTAGTATCTGCATATTTTAGTATCGCGTGAGAATATCCTCCACCACCAAAAGTACAATCAATAAAAGTGCCACCATGTTGAGGGGATATAATGCTTAATACTTGATCTAGCATCACCGGATGATGTTTTGTTTTGTCCAGTGACATGGTGGCATTCATAAATTACTCTACTTTCTTCCATTTAATTTTTTTGTCTTCTTAGGAAAGCCGGTATTTCTAAATCATCCTCTAAGTCCGTACTTTCAAACATTTCAGGCTCTTTTATTTCAGAATTTTCTTCAGAGTCTCGGCTTTCAAATGCTTCTGATTCTTTTTCATCTTTATTTTCATGATTTGTTGTATTGATTTCTTCATCATCAGAAAATAGTTGTGGGTCAGCCAACTCGATGCTGTCTACCTCAAAGTTTGGTATTTCATCTTCCTTTTTAAGATATTCTTCGTTGATAGGAATTTTTTCCATATTTTGTAAATAGGTGGCATTCTCTATTGAAATGTTTTCAAATGATGGCTCATTAGTTTGCTTTTGTGGTTCAACAGCTTTATTTTGCTCAATAGTTGTGTTTATATCTAAAGCTGTTGCGCCCTCTGTTGCGCTTAAAGTTGGTTGGTTCAATACTAAAGTCTTTTCGGAATTGTCTCTATAACCAAAATTTCCATTGTGAATTCTATGCACCATACTGACCACTGGTTTTGTTTGAGGTCCTTGATTATCTAAAGCTGTAGCAACTATAGACACTCTCATCTTTCCTTCTAATACTGGGTCGGTAATTGCTCCGATAATTAATTCAGCTTCTGAGTCTACTTCTGCTCTTACTTTATTTACGGCTTCATCAACCTCAAAAAGAGTTAGATCTTTTCCGCCGGTAATATTTATTAAAAGCCCCTTAGCTCCTTTAAGTGAATATTCGTCAATTAATGGATTTTTAAGAGCTTGATCTGTTGCTTCTGAAGCTCTTTGATCTCCTTCGGCTTCTCCTGTTCCCATCATAGCCTTGCCCATGCCGCTCATAATTGTTTCAACATCTGCAAAATCTAAATTAATTATTCCTGGTCTTACCATTAAATCGGTAATACTTTGAACTCCGTGTTTTAAAACTCGATTGGATAATTCAAAGGACTCTTCAAAAGTAGTTTTTTCGCTTGCAACTTTGAATAAGTTTTGATTTGGAATAACTATATTTGTATCAACATGCTTTTTAAGTTCCTTTAAACCTTGTAAAGCTCTTTGCATTCTAGTTGGTCCTTCATATGAGAAAGGCAATGTTACAACTCCTACTGTAAGAATATTAAGTTCTTTAGCTGCTCTTGCAATAACGTGAGATGCTCCTGTTCCAGTGCCACCACCCATTCCGGCAGTGATAAACACCATATTGCTTCCCTGTATAAAATTAATTATTTCATTTAAAGACTCATCTGCTGAGGCTTGACCAAGATCAATTTTACCTCCAGCACCTAAACCTTTGGTTAAGTTTGAGCCTAATTGAATTTTTGCTTCAGCTTTATTCATTTTTAAATCTTGGGTATCTGTATTGACTGCGACAAATTCTACTCCTTGCAATCCTGCTGCGATCATACCGTTAATAGCATTTCCACCGGCACCACCAACTCCTAGTACTAAAATTCTTGGCTTTAATTCTCTTAACTCTGGAACGTTTATATTAATTGTCATTTCCCCTCCTTTTTAAATTGTGTTTCCCATTTTAGACTTGCTCTATTCAAATTAGCTTTTTTTCTAGCTTGTGTTTTGAATTTTTCAAATAGTTTTGGTTCCCAAATTTGAAAAGTTTTTCCTTGACCTATAAAAAGCATTATCTGTTTTATTTTTGCATGTTCCAATAACTTACTGGGTATAGAAATTCTTCCTTCGCTATCGAATTGAAGATTCACACTATCAGCTAAAACAGAAGTCGCAAAAATATCCCTTTTTTCTTCGAAAGGATTTAACGAGTCTATTGAGTCTGAAAGTTTTTCTATTCTGCTTTGAGGACATGCCTCTATAGAGGGATTATTAAAAGAGGGATAACAAATGACACCGCTGTAACCCATGCTGTTTAAATATGATCTAAAACTAGCAGGCACTGATACCCTCCCTTTTTTGTCTAATCTGTATTCGTGTGTAGATAGAAACATATATTTTTAAGTCAGCAGCACCTTGGGAGAAATCGCTATTAAGCCTATGATTCAACCTATTGAGTGCCATCTTCCCCCTCCTTTGGGAATATATGGGATATAATGGGTTATCAACCTACAATTGTCAATACATTATTTTTTGACCATTTTAGCCAAAAAAGCCTAATTTTATGAAAGATCGTCTAAGTTGATCTTTTGGTACAGATTTGAATCATTGTAGAATCAAAACATGAACATTCGTAATTTTTCTATTTTTAGATGTGTGCAGAACTTTGAAAACTTGCCAGACAATCTGTAAGCCGGGTTCTGTCATTTAAATTAGTCATTTATCTGGGATTAAGTTCGCACTTAACCTCTAGCAACCAACCCTGATGGCTAACTAAGAACTGTTTTTGGTCTAAATTAAGACCTTGCCATCTCTATTTGGTCTTGCTCCCGGTGGGGTTTTCCATGCGTTTTTTGTTACCAAAAAACCGGTGCGCTCTTACCGCACCTTTTCACCCTTGCCTTGATAAGGCGGTATATTTTCTGTGGCACTATCCCTGAGGTCTCCCTCGCCAGATGTTATCTGGCACCGTATTCTTATAGAGCCCGGACTTTCCTCTCTTGTTTATTAACAAAAGCGACTAATCAATTGTCTGGCAGTAACTTTATAATGCAAAAAAAGGTGTTAAATCAAGAGTTTTTTTATAGCTTTTTTGTTAAATTTTGCGCGATTATAAAGCACTCTTGGTCTAAAATCCCATTAATTAGTTCTTTTCTAAAATGTCTTTGAAAAGCCTTAATAGTTTTAATAAAAAATAGTTTATTTTTAGCTGAAAAACAATATCCAATCTGATTTAAATTTTTAATAAATCTTTTCTTGTCCTGTTTGGTCAAAACTTTTGTTCTTCTAAATTTTCTCAAAAGGTTAGGTTCATAATCGTGCCAGATTCCTACTTTGTTTTTTGCTAAATATTTCCACGGAAATTTTTCACCAGGATCAATTTTTCTTAAAGGGGCGATATCAGAATGGCCTAAAATATTTTTTTTGTTAATTTTGTATTTCTTAATAAGTTTCTTACAGAGCTTTATCAAACTTGATATTTGTTTTTTTTTGAAACTTGTATAACCAAATTGATGCCCTTTGTTTACTAATTCTATGCCAATAGAATTTTCATTTAAATTTTTATGTCTTCCCCAGCACGACTTTCCAGCATGCCAAGCAACATGTCTATCTTGAACCAACCTAAAAATTTTTCCCCTTCGATTTATTAAATAATGGCTACTTACTTTAGACCTGGGATTACAAAGTCTTTTAATAGATTCCCGCTCAGATTGCATTCCAGTATAATGAATTACAACGATTTTTATTAAATCTGTTGGCCTTTTTTTGCTACTATTATAATTGGGTGAAATAATATTTCTAATTTCCATTTATAAATTTTAGTTAAAATTCCAAAAAAATGACCTATTTTCAACAATATTTTGACTAGTTATTCACAAATAATATATATAGCATACTTAATGGATTCGCATATGGTAAGAAAAATTATTTATATATCGATTTTTACTTTTTGGCTGCAAACAAGTTTAGCCATTGCAGGTACAACAGGGAGTGAAGAATTAAAGGACACCAGTTCACAAAGTGCAACTGAGGAATGCTTTGAAGGTTTCAGTAGAGCTATGTTTGAGCTTAATTACGATTTAGACAGGATAATATTTCAACCTGTAGCAAAAGGTTATAGAGCATTACCAGTACCAATAAGAAAAGGAACAGGCAATGTAATTAATAACTTACGTTCTCTGTTAACTCTTTCAAATAATATTTTGCAAGGAGATTTTCGTAAGGCAGGAAATACAGCTGGAAGATTTGTGATTAATACAACAGTAGGTATTATTGGAATATGGGATCCAGCTGCGGCTGCATTTGGACTTGAAGAGCAAGGAAAAGAAGATTTTGGACAAACCATTGGTGTGTGGGGAGCAGACAGTGGTTGTTACTTTGTGCTGCCGATTATAGGTCCTACAACAGCACGAGATGCTATCGGTTTAGTAGGTAACATATTTTTAGATCCAGTATATCATGTAACTCACAACAGTGAGATACACAATGGATTAGTGGGTAATGATAATTATTCAGAACACAGTTACTATTACTATAGAGGGACAGGCGCTGTAGATTTTAGATCAAAAAATATTGAATCCTTTGACAGCTTAGAAAGAAATGCTATCGATCTCTATGCTTCTGTAAAAAGTTTATATATACAAGAGAGAAACAAAAAGATAGCCAATGCCCAGTCTTTAGTTGGAACCCAAGATGCTAGCGATTGGGAAGAGATAGATACTAATTAATTTAATAAAAAAATAAGAATTATGAAAAAAAACTTTTTCATTATTATTTTTTTTGTTTTTTTTTCATTTATCTTACCTAATAAAAGTCACGCTTATAGCAGCGATCCCAAACAGTTTATTTCTGAAATAGTTGCTGAAGCAAAAGAAATACTTGTTGAAACAAATAGCCAAGAATTTAAGACTAAAAAATTAACAGAAATGGCTCTGAAGATCGTGGATATTAAAGGGATAGGATATTACACCCTGGGAAGTTACAGAAAAGAACTTTCTGATGACCAGAAGGAAGAATATTCGATTTTATTTGAACAATATTTTTTGAAAAGCTTCACTTCCAGATTAACCGATTATTCAGATCCAAAAATTGACGTTCTTGGTGTAGAAGTTTTAAATCCTAAGTATACAATTGTTAAAAGTCTACTTCTTGCAACTAACAAGAAACCAGCAGTTAAAATTGATTGGAGGGTTTACACAAAAAATCCTGATAAACCACTAATTAGAGACATAATTATAGAAGGATTAAGTTTGGCTAGAACCCAAAAAGAAGAGTTTGCCTCAGTAATTGAAAGTAATAATGGTGACATTACAAAATTATTTATTACATTAAAAGAATTTGTTAAAAAATAACTGATTAAACTTAACCTGGTGGAAGAAAAGTCTAGAATTATAAAAAAATTAAACGATGATCACACAAGACCTGTATTATTTAATGAGTCTTTTGGTGGTAGTGAAAATCAGTTAAGACTTCTATTAAAATATCTTCCAGATGAAAGTTTTAAAAACATCAATCTAATTCTAAATAACGCCAACCATGATTTAATAGAAAAAGACAAAATTAACGTTCTTTGGATGCACCACTTTGTAAATCAAAAAGAAGCTGAAAATTTAGGTTCAAAAGATTTTGTCGATAAATTAGATTGGATCGTGTTCAATTCAAATTGGAACTTTGAAAAATATGTATATCAATTCAAAGTACCTGAAAGCAAATCAGTAGTAATTAAAAATGCGATTGAAAAAATTGATTTTCAAGAAAAACCTAAAGATAAGATAAATTTAATCTATCATACAACTCCTTGGAGAGGATTAATTCATCTCTTAAAAATTTTTAAAAGTTTGAATTTAAAAAATGTTGAATTAAATATTTGCTCATCAACAAAAATTTATGGAAAGAAATTTGATGATAATCTTGGAAAAACTTATGAAAATATTTTTAATGAATGCAAGAATACAAAAAACGTGAATTATTTTGGATTTATAGATAATAAAAAAATAATTAAACTGTTAAAAAAAATGCATATTTTCACCCATCCAAGTATTTGGCCTGAAACTAGCTGTATTGCAGCTATCGAATCAATGGCAGCTGGTTGTGAAGTAGTAACAACAAATCTTGGGGCCCTTTATGAAACTTGTTCTCCATTTGGCACTTTTGTAAATTTTGACAGAAATTTCGATAATTTAGAAAAAAGATACAGCAAAGTCCTTTCAAGTAGCATTAAAAACTATTGGTCCGATGGAAATCAAAATAAACTCAAATTACAAAGAGAAACAATTAATGCTACATATTCATGGGACATAAGATCTGTTGAGTGGAAAAACTTCTTTAATGAAGCAAGAGAGTTAAAAGCTTAAACCTTTAGTCTTTTCCTGCATATATTTGAAACTTTTGACGCCTATTTGATGCCTTTTTTTAAAAGCTTCGGTTAAATTTTTACCATATGTTTGAATAAGTCCAGAAGTTACAATACGTGTTGTGTAAATTAAGGATGGTTTACCATCATCACTTTTTTTAAGGTGTTCTTGCAAAGAAAGTATTTTATTTTTTTTAAAAAAATATAAAAAATAAGAAATCCATAAATCATCATTTAAAAAAAGCTCTTTGTAGTCTTTTACTACTTGTTCATAAAAATTCTTAATGCCTATTAAGTGATTTGTATTTATTGCAAATCCATCTGCACCCTGAGCTACTGGAAAATTTTCCAATGGATATACAAAAAAACTATAGGCATTATTTGGTGCCTTAGAATAAAAGTAAAAAAGTTTTTCAATCATATAATCTTCATAAAAATGATCATCGTCAGCTAGTATCACTAAGGAATTTTTTTCAAATTTATTTAAAGAGCCTAATAATTTTGTTCCAGGTCCACAATCTTCACACCTTGTAACTTCAACAATGCTACTATCAAATTTTGGAATTTGATTATCTTCAATAGTTTCGCTAAAGCGTTTGTATTTATAAGGGATATTAATAAAGATTTTATCTGGTTTTCGAGTTTGGTTTAATAAAGATCGAACTGATTCATTTAAATTTTTTAATCTCGGTGGAATTGTACTTATAGAAATGTAAATCATTTATTTAACTATTAGATCCAAAATAAAAAATAGGATTTTGCTCCATCAATTCTAATAAATCTTTTGGAAAAAAATTTTTTTCTATTTTTTTCGATTGAACCTTTCTATGAAATAAATCTGCTCCCGTTTTTTGACAGTTCATTATATGGTCAATATTCTTAAATTTATCATTATTAAATTCCTTATGTGCAATAGATTCAAATTTTTCTTTAATTTTATTGGGACCTCCAAATGATGAAAAACTCCAACCAGAGTCAGAAAAATGAGATATTCTATTTCTTGATCTTCTAAGTCTATGTGGTGAATAGGCATTGCATATCTGCATAGTGGTAACAATGCTACCCCTCCAGCTTTCCAATCTTAAAAAATTACAATCGATATGAAATAAATGTTGTTCTAAAGCAATTGGAGCAATTTTTTTAAAATCACATGATTTTATAAATTCAAGTTTTTGCTTGGAGGGTATTTCATCAATGTCACTAATTATTAAAATATCTTCATTGGAAAATTTTTGACAAGCCGTTTTGATATAATTTCTTTGAAAATTTTCAATTCTCCAAGCGTCATCTCCTTTGATATCGTCAATTATCCAGCTCTCTTCATTTTTTATTTTTTCGGGTACTATATTAAGTTGATGATATTGAATTTTGCTTGAGAATTCTTTTAAATTTCTTTCTAATATTTTTGGAAAATTCCAGTCCTTTTTCTTTCCCTGATGTGTAATGTCAGCTTCAACTATAACAAAATAATCGACTATTTTATTTAAATATTTAATTCTTAGTTCAACTAGTTCGGTTTCATTAAAAAAAAGAAAAGAGTCTATTAACATTGTTTTATTATATATATATCAGCTCTTATTTTGTATATTTTAATAATTTATAAACTCAATTTATGAATAATATTAAAGTTTCTATTTTAGGTGCTGATGGATATGTGTGTCAAATACCGAGAATCAAAGAAGGTATGGAGGCACTAGGTCATGTTTTGTCAGAAGAATCTCCTGACTTAATATATTCTAACGATCCTAGTGGTTACAAAAAAGCATTGTTCTTGAAAAAAAAATATCCAAAAGCTTATTTGATACTAAATTTTTTAGATATGCCTTGGCATATATCAAACATTCAAAAACAAACTGAATTATTGGTAAAAAATTATTTTCTAAAAGCGGATGTAATAACTACAATAAGTTTCAAAGTAAAAAAAGATATAAGCAAATTATACAATAAAAAAATTCATGTAATATATAACCCTATAAAAGACGTATATTTTGATGAAAATATTAAAAAAAATAATATTTTTTTTTACGTTGGTAGAGCTTCTGATCCTGTAAAAAGATTCAATCTTGTTCGAGAAAGCCTTTTAAAAATTAAAGATGGAGAGAAAAATATAAAAATTTGTGGTTCACAAAATCCTCATTTTGGGAATTACCTTGGAATTATAAAAGATCAAGAACTAAACAAACTTTATAACGCATCAAAATATGTATTGTTAACATCTTCGGCTGAAGGTATTGGCTTACCTATGATCGAAGGAATGATTTGTGGAGCTATACCAATAACTTGCTCTGACAATTTAACAGCGAGAGAGTTTTCGCCGCCAGATTTTATTTGTGAACCTTATCCACAATCTATAGTAAATAAGATAGAAGAATTAAATAAAGAATATGAAGCTAAAAGAAAAATAGCTTTAGAATTCGGTAAAAAGTATAAAATCCAATTTGATAAAAAAAATATAGCAAAAAATATTATTAATATCTTTAATTTAGCAAAAAAATAAAATATAGAAATTTTCTAAAACTTTTTTGGTGGGCCCGCCAGGATTCGAACCTGGGACCAATACATTATGAGTGTACTGCCTGAACCCATTTAAGCGACGATAATACACAATAATTA
>ENA-OQTX01000050-OQTX01000050.1-marine-metagenome-genome-assembly--contig:-NODE-50-length-32895-cov-7.050704_pt1 | contig 32895 bp, 32 predicted proteins | sample MGYA00240992_ERZ505281 | MGnify/ENA primary metagenome ERZ505281 (study PRJEB26146, sample SAMN05422147) | marine metagenome | isolation source: South Atlantic Ocean | place: Atlantic Ocean:South Atlantic... | reverse complement strand
TTTTGATCATTTCTTCTCCAGAAGAAGCAATTTCATTATTATTAGAAGCTTCATTTAAAACTGATTCTGAAATTTTAATCAATTCTCTACGTACATGCATTTCATGAATAATATTAGCATAATCAATAGCTTGTTTTACGGAAGTTGTTGAAAATTTAGTAATTTTTATTAGGTATTCTTGTCCTCCCAACTCTTTTAAACCTTCATTATTTTCAAAATGATTTTTAAGTGTAATTGGATTAGCTAAAAGGCCTTTAGATATTAACATTTCAATAGTATCAAAAATTTTAGCATGTATAGGATCAAAGAATTTTTGGGCATTAACTATTAATGTTATTTCATCGTAAATATCATTTGACACTAAAATTGAGCCAATAAGAGCTTGTTCAGCTTCGATATTGCAAGGCATTTGCTTTTGAGAATTTTGAATTATTTTAAGAGGTAGATCAGCCATTATTATTTTCTAACTATTTAACATCATATAAATAATTAAGAAAACCTCAAAGTTATACACGAAATAAATTTTTTGTGGAAAAAAATAATATTAAGATTTAAGTTTTGTCTTCTTCTTTTACAACCGCAATAAGAATCCTTGCTTGAATTTCTGCATGCAAATTAATTTTTGCTTCATATGAACCAACTTTCTCAATTTTTTTACCCAAATCAATCTGGGAAGGTTTTATTTTTATTTTATGTGCATTTTCGATAGCTTTAGATATCTCCATTGGTTTTATTGATCCGTATAATTCGTCATTATCTTTTGCTCTTTTAGAGAACTTATAATTTGTACGATTAATAATATCTAATATTTTTTTTGCACTTTTTTTTAGTTCAAGGTTCTTTTGATTAAGTTCAGCTTTTTTTTTATTTACCAAAACTATATTTTCTTTGGAAGCCTTTAGTGCTTTTCCATATTTTATTAGGAAATTGCGACCATGCCCTCTTTTAACATCTACAACATCGCCTATCTGTCCTAGATTTTTAATATTTTCTAATAATACAACTTCCATGTTAGTTTCTATAATAAAGCCAATAACCTAGCTCTTTTTATTGCTCTAGAGAGTTTTTTTTGTTTGTTTTGTGATACAGAAGTAATCCTTGAGGGTAAAATTCTTCCACTTTCAGAAATATATTTTTTTAGTAATTTAATATTTTTGTAATCAACTAACGGAGCATCTTTTATTGATAGTGGGCAAGGTCTAAAAAATTTTATTCCAGGTTTTTGAAATAAATTTAATTTTGAATATGATGATGTTTTTCTCTTTGAATTATTTTTCTTTTTTCTCTTCATTTTTTTTATGGTTTGTAATCATCTTTTTTTTCAAAATAATTTATATCAAGGTCATGTTTTTTCACTTTTACGGTTAAAAATCTAAGCAAAATTTCATCTATATTTTCCGCTCCTTCCAGCTCTTCAACTGTTTTTCCAACCCCTTCAAACTTTATGTGGAAATAAAAACCTTTTTTATTATTTTTTATTTTATAAGCAAGGTTTCTTAATCCCCATTTTTCCGTTTTAAGAACTTTTCCCAAATTTTTATTTATAATATTTTCGTATTTATCAATTAGTTTTTGATTTTGACTTTCTGACAGGTCTTGTTTTGCTATAAACGTGTGTTCGTAACAATTCATCTATTTTTTTCCTTGGTTAATTTCGATTTTTTTTCGAAAAATCCACCTTTTTTTGGTAGAGGATGGAGTTTTATACTATTAAAATTTTTAATATACAACTATTAAAATTCAATTATATTGTATTTTTTATTATCTTATGCGAGCAGTTTTATTTCCTGGCCAGGGTTCTCAATATGTAGGAATGGGATCTGATTTTTATGAACGATTTGAATCTGTTAAAAAAGTTTTTGAAACTGTTGATAAAACTTTAGGCTTCAAGCTTTCAAATCTTATATTAAATGGTCCAGAGGCAGAGTTAAAATTAACAAAAAATACGCAACCTGCTATTATGACTATAGGAGTTTCTATATTTAATGTATTGATGGAACACTTTAATTTAAACTTAAATGATTCAAGATTTTTTGCGGGACATTCTTTAGGAGAATATACAGCTCTTGTTTGTGCAGGATCATTAAGTATAGAAAAAGCAGCATATTTATTGCACGAAAGAGGGAAGGCAATGCAAGAAGCAGTGCCTGCAGGTCATGGTGCTATGACGGCTATACTTGGCATGACGATTAATGAAGTTGAAAAGGAAATTAGTTTACTGCCAAAACAAGAAGTATGTGAAATAGCAAATGACAATAGCAATGGCCAAGTTGTTGTTAGTGGAACAAAAACGATTATAGAAACTCTTAATAACAATTTAAAAAGAAAGAAAAAAAGAGGAATAATCTTACCTGTAAGTGCGCCTTTTCATAGTTCTTTAATGAAAAAAGCTTCAGAAAATATGAAAAATAAAATTGAAAACACTGATTTTTTAAAACCAAACCCTACCATTATTAGCAACGTTACTGCGGAAGGGGAGGACGATGTAAATAAAATTAAATCTCTATTAGTTGATCAAATTACATCCAGGGTTAGATGGAGAGAAAGCGTGGATTTTATGATAAAAGAAAGAGTAATAGATTTCTTGGAAATTGGTCCTGGTAAAGTGCTTTCAGGTTTAGTAAAAAAAATAAATAAAGATGTTAAAATAACAAATATAAATTCTGTTGATGATATTAATAAATGATTAGTTTTAAAAATAAAAATGTTTTAATAACAGGTGCAACCGGAGGGATAGGTAACGAACTTGTCAAAAAATTTATTACACTGGGAGCTAATGTTCTTGCAACAGGGACTAAATCTGAAAAATTAGATACAATAAAAAAAAAATATCCAGATATCAGAATTAAAAAGTTTGATATATCTGAGCATCCAAGAATTGAAGAATTTATTGATAATGTTGTATTGGAGTTAGGAGGACTGGATGTTCTTGTTAACAACGCAGGAATAAATATGGATAACTTGTCCATAAGAATGAAAGATGAAGAATGGATAAAAGTAATTAATGTTAACTTAAGTTCTACCTTTTTGTTATCTAAACATTCAATAAGAAAGATGCTGAAAAGTAAATTTGGTAGAATTGTAAACATTACATCTGTCGTAGGACATACTGGGAATTTAGGTCAGTCAAACTATGCAGCTTCAAAAGCGGGTATTATTGGAATGTCAAAAAGCCTTGCCGCTGAATATGCTAAAAAAAATATAACAGTTAATTGTGTTTCTCCTGGTTTTATAGTCTCAGATATGACTATGAATATTGCAGAAAAGGTTAAATTGTATTTAACATCAAAAATTCCTATGGGAAAACTTGGTACAGGAGAGGACGTATCTAATTGCGTAGCCTTTTTGTCATCTGATCAAGCTTCTTATATAACTGGGGAAACGATACATGTTAATGGCGGCATGTATATGGCTTGACAAAATTCATTAATAATTTATTAAGGGAAATAACTCAAAATTAAGGAATTACAAATGACAAAAGATGTTTCAAGCAAAGTAAAAAAAATGGTTGCTGATCATTTAGGCGTTGAAGAGTTAAAAGTGACTGAAGAAGCAAATTTTGTTGATGACCTTGGGGCTGACAGTTTAGATACAGTTGAATTAGTAATGGCTTTCGAAGAAGAATTCGGCTCTGAAATTTCCGACAGTGAAGCAGAAAAAATTCTTACCGTTGGTGATGCTATAAAGTTTATTGAGAGCAGATAGTCTTAAAAGACTTTTTTGAAGATTAAGAAAAACATCAAGCTGATCAATTTTTAATATGGTTATAAAAAGACAAGGTATGATGTTTGTGTTGTCTTCACCTTCAGGAGTAGGCAAAACAACATTGACAAAAAAACTTGCAAAAAATAATACAAACTTCACAATTTCAATTTCCCACACCACAAGAGAACCAAGGCCCGACGAAATAAATGGAAAAGATTATTACTTTATTAATAATGAAGAATTTGATTCCTTAATTAAAGGTAATAATTTTTTTGAATATGCAAAAATTTTTGACAATTATTACGGCACTCTTAAAGAACCAGTATTAAAATTTTTGTCTCTTGGTAAAGATGTGTTGTTTGATATTGATTGGCAAGGTACGCAGCAACTACAAAAAATTAAAGATTTATCATTAGTGGCATTTTTTGTTCTTCCCCCCAATATTCAGGTGTTAAAAAATAGATTATCAAATCGCCACAAAGGGCAAGAAAAATTAATTGAACAAAGAATGAAAAAATTTAACGAAGAGATTTCTCATTGGAACGAATATGATTATGTGGTGGTAAATGATGATTTGGAAGTATGCTATAATAAAATATTAAATATAATTATGTCTGAAATAAAGGGAGTCAGTCAAACACAAAATTCAGATGAAATTGCAAAAAAGGTAGAAGAACTAATAAAATAACTTTTCATATTTCATTGCAATTCTATAAAACATTTCATTGCTTAATTCTTCTGGTCTTTGATTTAGGTTTAAATTCAAATCTTTAGCTACTGACCTATCATGTCCAAATAATTTTATAAAATTTTTATTAATCATTTTTCTTCTACTTGAAAAAAGCACTCTTGTTACCGTTTCTAGGCATTTGGGATTTTTTATATTAAATACATTATTTTTTTTCGGTATAAATGATAGAACTGTAGAATTGATTTTAGGTTTGGGAGAAAAACAATTTTTTGAAACATCAAAGTGTTTTTTTATATCTAATCTCCAATTACATAAAATTGACAATCTACCAAAATCTTTAATATTTTTTTTTGCAAGAATTCTATCGGCCACTTCCTTTTGGAACATGAAAATTAAGATTTCATACCAAGGAGGCCATTTTTCAAGCAATACAAGGGAGGCTAATATTTGAGTCGAAATATTATATGGGAGATTACCAAATACAATGGTGTTTTGGCCTAAATTTTTATTTTCAATGATATTAAAAATGTCATTATTGATTATCTTTATATTTTTAAAATCTTTAAAAATGTTTTTTAAAAATAAAGCTAATTTTTTATCTTTTTCAATTGCAAGTATTTTCTTTGGTTTCATGTTTGCAATTTTTCTAGTTAAATTTCCATAACCCGGTCCTATTTCTAAGACTGTTTTGTTTTCTGCAATTTTTCCAATCTTAATAATTTTGTTAATTATATTTTGATCTATTAAGAAATTTTGTCCTAAACTTTTTTTTGCTATCTTAAAAAAATTCATCAACTATTTTATATAATTAAAGAATTTAATTGACTCGATCAAACTTTTGGGGCTAGCAATATTTTTACCAATTATATTTTCTGCCACACCGTGATCTGGTGATATCCTAATATAAGGAAGTCCCAAAGTAATATTTATTGCATTATATTCAAATAAAGCTTTAAATGGCGAAAGAACTTGATCATGATACATTCCAAGAATTACATCAAGTTTATATCTTTTAAAAAGCATAAAACTTGTATCAGGTGAAATTGGTCCTATTACTTTAATTCTTGATTTTTTAATAGTTTTTATAGCTGGAAGTATAATTTCTTTTTCTTCTGACTTTTTTGCTGGTGAAAAATTGTGTGGGTTTAAACCTAGAACGGCAATATTGGGATTTATGTTAAAAATTTTTTTGTAAAAATTATTTATAATTTTTACTTTTTTTATAATTTTTAATTTATTTATTTTTTTGCTTACTTGATCTAAAGGTATATGTGTTGTTAACGGTGATACAGATAATTTTTTATTATAAATTAACATTACTTCATTATCTTCTACGCTAGCTTTTTTTGAAAGGAATTCGGTAATACCTTGATATTTATTTTTAAATAAGGTTTGCTTAGAGACTGGACAATTTATAAAGCCAAGAATTTTTTTATTTTTTATAAGGTCTATTGCGATATCAAAACTCTTAAAAATATACTTGTTTGATTTATTTGATATTTTTTGAAAGGGTTTTTTTTGTTTGTATTCGACATTATATACTGGAAGTTCGTTTCCATTTAAATCCTTCATATTAAAATTACTTTTAATTTTTTTAATTCGAATATGATATTTTAATTTTTTTTTTTGTAAATTTAATAGTTGAATACTTCCAATTACCAACAGGGGTTTGTGAATATATCGTTTTCTCAATTTCCAACTTTTAAAAATAATTTCAGAAGAAATGCTATTTGGCTCTCCAGCAATTATTGCTATAGGTTTAGTCATTTAATAATAATTTATTGTTATCGATTTTCTCAGATTTTCATAATGAGACAACGAGTGCATTCTGAGTATTTTTGTTTTTTCAACTTTTACTAATTGATTTTTTGCATCCTCTAAATTTACAAATTTTTTTAACTTTCTCTTATCTCTGACTTTAAAAAACAATATACCCTCTGGCAAAAGAATAGGTTCTGAAATATTTCCAACGGGAGTGTTAATTATTTTGGATTTAAATTTTTCAGAAATGGCATTTTCACTTATCCAGTCTAAATCTCCACCCTGTAAAGCTGTTTCTGAAATACTTAAATTCATAGCAACTTTTTCAAAACCTTCAATTTTAATTTTATTTTTTATTTCTTTAATTGTAGATTCTAATTTGTCTTTTGGAACTGGTTTAATTATGATTTCTGAAATTAAATACTCTTCAATTTCTTTTTTATTTTGAATTGATTTTAATTGTTCACTTATTTCATCTAGACTAATTACTAATCTATCTTTATATAATTCAAATATTAAACTATTCCACAGAAGTTCTATTTGTATTTGATCAATAACATTTGAAAAAGGAATTCCATTAGCAATAAATGTATTTTCAAACGTATCTAAATCCATAAATAAGTTACCAGCTAATTTTTTTAATCCTTTGTCAACGTCAGGTTGATTAAATGTTAAAGAATTATATTTCTCAATTTCAATTTTTTTTATATTTCTTTTAATAATTGATTGTATTGCTCCAGATTGCAATTGTTCTTTTATATCTTCAGTAAAACTTTGACCAGTTAAGATTAAAATTATCTTAATTTCATTTATAATATCCGATTGGGTTATAGCTTTATTTCCAACGGTAGCAAACAATGAGTCTTTAATTATTTCTTCAACTTTCGGTACATCAACTTTTACAATTTCTTTTTTGGGTTCAACCTCTTCGATTGGAAGAGTAGATGATTCCTCACTTTTTGTAATTTGATTTTCTTCCGTCTTTCTTTCAACAGCAGGCGGTTCGAAAAAAAAGGCTGCATAAAAAAACAGAATTAATGTTGAAAATACAATAAGAGTAAACGATAAAGTTATAATAAAATAAATTATTTTTTTTATATAGTTCACTGACTTACATCTGGTGTTTTTACTCCCCCGAAAGGCACAAAGGTAATCATAAACATTAAAGAATCTCTTGGTTTTACATCTGTATCACTATCTTCGTAAAACTCTCTTCTAAAAGTTAGGCCAGCAGTTAAGCAATCAATCGCATATTGATAACTGATATTATAAAGTTCTGTGCTGTTCGTTTTGAAGTTTTTCTTTGTTGTAAAGCTTAATTTATTATTATCGTTGAAGTTTAAACTAACTCCATAGTTCACATAGTTTTCGCTACCAACATGGTTTCTTTCTTCTAAATAATCTAAGTTAAAAGCAACTTTGCCAAAATTTAGATTAGTTGAAACTTCATTATAATTAAGGGTGTTAAAGTTGTGATCGAGTGAAAATTTGTAATCAATATTGCCTATTTTTGAAAAGTTGTAGTTAATTTCTCCTACTACATCAGACATTTTTTGATTTAGCGAACTTCTAGATGGGATATTTTCATTGCTTTCATCGCTAAAAACCTGTCCCATTGATATAGATAATTTTTCTTTATCACTACCATCTTCATCTTTTTCATTCGTTTTAAATTCAAATCCTAAAATTGCACTTAAACCATCTTCAATTTCTGAGGTTTTGTTGGTTGAATATAAATTTGCATATTTTAAGGTTACATCATCTCCACTCAGATTTCTCATATGTCCCGGGGCATATCTAATCCTAAAGTTTGGTGAGAAAATTTTGGAAAAATTAATTCCTTTCTTTTGCATTGGTAAAGAACTTTTATAAGTTAGAACGCCGCTTAATTCATTTACGGTTCCTTCCGTTTTGTAATCTGTTGTGTTTTTAGCTTCATAGTTTGTATTTTTTATCATACCCTGTAAAGTGTTAACAAACCCTTTTTTGGTAATATTACTACTAGGATTCCAAATGACATCGTTAGTGAGAAAAGTTGTATATTTATTAGTCTCATAGTTTTTGTAAATGGCATTTGATTTGAAATCAAAAGAACCAAATTTTTCAGAGAAAAAAGTTTTTCCATACAGTATATTTGGCAAAATGTATTCATATCTATCGTTGCTTGTTTTTTTATTTAAATTTTCATAAACAGTTGCAGAAATATCTAGGTACATATTATCTTTACTGAAATTATAACTAATTTTATTTTCTAGGTCTGTTTTTTCGGCGTCAACTAAAGCAGTATTTATATTGTGTATTCTAAAATATGTATCATTAGATGTCTTTTGCACTTTGAAAGATAAGTTACTTTTATAAGATTGATCTTGGTTCAAATCAAAATCTAACTCGGCAAAAATATGATTTCTCGAACCTTTCGTTTGTGTTGCTGAAGTATTTTTGTATCCTTCGGTATAGCTGGTATCTAATGTTAAAAATCCATTTTTATAGGCCTGTCTGTACTCATTTAAAAACAATACATTTTCTTTTGCATACATTTTTGGAGTAAAAGTAAGGTCTTTATCATGACTAATCGCCCAGTAGTATGGTAGCCCAAAACCTGCTCCTAAACTTGTAGAGTTAGTAAAAAAAGGATTTAGAAAACCAGATGCTCTCTTAACGGTTGGATCAGGATGAGAAAATCTTGGAAAATAAAATATGGGCATGTCGTAAACTTTTAATGTTGCATGTTCGTAATATATAGTTTTTTTTATTTTATCGTAGCTAATTTTTTTTGCCTGTAAAGTCCAAGGTGGGCATCGACCTTCTTTTTTTTGGCAAACAGTGAAAACACCTTTTGATAAATTAGATTTATTTTTAGACATAAAGATATCATTAGCAACAAATCGTGGATCACTTTCTTTGCTGACGCCAAAATTTTCTTGATCTAATATGACGCTAACATCTGAACCAATCATTTCTCTCTTTTTTGTATCTACATGTAGTTCTTTAAAAAAATATTTGTTTTTATTTATGTCGATGATTTTTATTTCCCCTACAGAAGAAAATAGATTTTTTTCCAAATAGTATTGAAACATGTTTACCGTAATAATATTACCTTCACTATCAGTTAAAATAGAATTTTGATTAGAACTTATTATTTTTTTTATGGTATTATATAAAATTTTATTTGATGTAAGTTTGTAACCTTCCTTTAGTACTAATTCTGAATTTTCGTAAGTAATAATTATCTCTCTTTTTTTGTCGTATGTTGCCTTATCAGATTTTAAAATATTTCCCTCAACATCAATCACTTCTACAGATCCTTCAGCTAGCAAAAATTCTTTTGATTTTTCATAAGTTACTTTATCGGCTTTTATAAGTTTTCCTTCAGAATCAGTAACCTCAACATCGCCTTCACCTATAACAATATTATTTTTTTGGTCAATTGAGAATTCCAAAGCAGATATATTAAATTCTTCAGCATGAAGATTTGAATTAAATATAGATAAACTTAAAGTACAAATAATTATTAGAATTATTTTATTTTTGATTTGCATGTATTAACCCTGCAGCACCAAATATAAAAATAATCACGATTGGCATCCAAACCGAAACTTCAATTGGCAATTTTTCCGTTTTACCTAACGCAGCTGAAAAATCATTAAAGTAAAATATTAAAACGCTTGTAATTATAGCAATGAATACATAGGCCAAATTGTTTTCTTTAGACCGCTTTCCTAGTGTAAACACTCCACTTAATAAAACCATGCTTAAAAGGAAAAAGGGAAATGCCAAGGATCGTTGCAATTTTGTCTTCATTGCTCTTGTTGAATAACCTCTATTTTCCAAAAGCTTGATTTCATTTTCTAGATTCCAAAACGAGACAGTGTCGAGATTAGAGTACAAACTTTTAATTTTTTTAATGTCATATCTGCTTTGGTAAGGAAGGTTATTGATATTTTCGGAAACAATTTTTCCATCTTTATCGATTATTTTTGCATCTTTAAGTTTCCAATTTAGTGAACTGATATCAGCGGATTTGGCGTCAATTCTTTTTACAAAGTTGTGTTTGTAGTCAAATTCATAAATTGTAAGATCTATTAAGTTTTGGTTGTCTAAGTTCGAGGCCCTTATTATATAATTTTTTCCAAAATTTTTTTCCTTAATCCATATTCCGTTTGTGTTTATTGTGGCTAAATACTCGAATTGTTGTGATTCATAAGAGCCTCTGATGGATTCATATTTTTTAACTAAAACAGATGTAATGGGATTAATTAACGCTATAAAAAAAACACCTAAGACCATTGATACAATGCATGGGACCATAATCACTGAGAAATTTGACATTCCAGAAACTTTCATAGCAATAATTTCGTCTGTCTTTCTTATTTTTAGAAAAAACCAAATTCCAGACAATAAGATTACAAAGGGAAACATATTGTAAATCATACTGGGAACGAATAGTGCCGATAGTATAATAGGAAGATTAATTCCAACGTCTAAATCTTTAAAAAAATTTATTTCTTCAAATAAATTTATTATAAAACCTAAACAAAAAAAGGCTAAACTCATATTGATAATGACTTTAAAAAACTCTCGAGCTAGGTAATTATTTATAATAAAAGATCTTATCATGCGTGTTAATTTAAATTTTCATATTTAAACGTTCTTATTAAAGAAAGATAAACAAATGGAATTAATCCAATGGGTATTAAATAATAAATAGCAGCATGATTCAAAGAAGTGCCTGAATATCTGACGGTTATTTCAGAACCCACTAGAATGGCAAAACCAATAAAAAAAAATATGTATTTATAAAAACCAGAAATTTTTTTTTCATTTCTCGATAAAAGTAGAAAACAAGATATCAGAGCAACTAACGGTATAAAAATCGGCATACCAAACCTTCTGTTAAATTCTATTTTATTTTGTGTGAGATGCTGTTTTTTGATTTCTATATCTTTTCCTCGGATACAATTCTTTACATATAAATTTTTTTCTTGCATACACTGTATAATTCGCATTGATGATGTTTCTTGTATCTTTGGTTCAGCAGTAGTTTTTGTAGAAAGTCCTGAAAGATTTATTGTGGTTTTGTTAAAAGTGATAATACCTACACTGCCATCAGCATCTAGTGTTTGAATATTACCATTGAATAAAATTAAATTCTTACCATCCTTTGTTGAATATCCAGATTTTGCAAAAATTGTAGAAGATCCACCGGAAACTTGAGTTAAAACTCTCCCTTCGTCTTTTATAAAAATATTTTCATACATTCCATTGACTTTTTTGTTTTCAACAAAGATGGTAAGTCCTTTCAACGTATCATTAAATTGTTTTACTTTTAGCAGAGAAGGGATAAATTGTAATTCTGAGTTTTTTAATAAAGTTCTAGAAATATTTAAAGTTTTTGGATTTATAGTAGTAGCCATTAGCAGTTGCACAAACATCATTAGTATCGATATACGAAATATAAGATTGACAATAAAAATTTTATTTAAGCCAGATGTCCATAAAACAATTAGTTCATTGTCCCTTTCCAATTTTAAAATTGTTATTATTGAAGCTATTAAAAATGTAAAAGGAATTAATTTTGTCAATACTTTTGATATGGTTAAAAACGAATATAAAAGGTAAATTTTAAAAGCGTGCCCATCTTCGGTCACAAGATCTAGGAAATTTACAGCTTGAATTGTCCAAATTACTGCAGCAAAAGCAAAAAGTGTAACAATAAAATTGCGGATAAATTCGTAAAAAATATATTTGTAAATTCTGTTTTTCATTGCAAATAACTGTTATATATAGTTAATAAAACAACTTCGAATAGAATTCAATTTATACGTTAAAGGAAGAAAAAATGTTAAGTTTTACAAGCAGTTTGAGTCCCGATTGTGAGGCATTTGCTATATTTGTAACCGAAAAATATGACTACAAAGATAAAAAAGATATTTTGTCAAATAATGAAGTTAAAAAAATTAATTCTTTTTTAGATGTATTAAAAGTGAAAAAGAAAGATGAAGAACTAAGTTCTTTTGATGTTTCTAACCAACAAAAATGCTTCATAATAAAAGTAAAAAATAAATACGAGAATTACTATCCTCAAGAAATTGGTGGGGCGTTATTTTCCTATATAAAAAAATTTAAAGACATTAAAAAAGTTGAATTTTATGTAGATAGTTTAGATTTTGATAAGGAAAAAACGGCGAAATTCTTTTCAGAATTTATTTTTGGTTTTAGTTTAACAAGTTATACGTTTAATAAATATAAAACTTTAGACAAAGATAAGATTAACAAAAAAATTGATTTTAAAATTATAACTTCACATAAACAAAAAATGGAAGTTCACCATAAATATTGTGATGCTATAAAAGAAGGTATATTTTTAACCAGAGATCTCGTTTCAGAACCTCCAAATGTTTTAAGTCCAAGAGCTTATGTGTCGAAAATAAAAAAATTATCTAAACTTGGACTCAAGATAAAAGCCTATGGTGAAAAAGAATTAAAAAAACTAGGATTGAATGCGTTGTTAGGAGTTGGCCAAGGAAGTGCTAATGAAACTTATTTAGTAACAATCGAATGGAATGGAAAAAAGCAAACTGAAAAAAAACCTCTAGCTTTTGTTGGAAAAGGTGTGTGTTTTGATACGGGAGGAATTTCTTTAAAGCCAGCAAAATTTATGGAAGAGATGAAGTATGATATGGCAGGATCTGCTGTTGTTATTGGATTATTAAAATCATTTGCTTTAAGGAAAGCAAAAATCAATGCCGTTGGTGTTGTGGGTTTAGTTGAGAATATGCCAGGAAGTAATGCCCAAAGACCAGGAGATATTGTAAAATCTTATTCAGGTAAAACTATAGAAGTACTTAATACTGATGCAGAGGGAAGGCTTGTTTTAGCTGATGCGTTAAGCTTTACAGAAAAAAAATACAAACCAAAATTTATAATTGATCTTGCAACTTTAACTGGAGCAATCATTGTTAGTTTAGGAGAAGAGTATGCGGGTTTATTTTCAAACAATGATGAATTATCAAAAAAAATCTTTAAAGCTAGTGAAAATGTTAATGAGAAAGTATGGAGATTACCTCTTCATAAAAATTATGATAAATTGATAGATTCTAAAATCGCAGATGTTCAAAATATTAACTATGTAGGTGGAGCAGGCTCAATTACGGCTGCTCAATTTTTACAAAGATTCATTTTAAATAAAACACCATGGGCTCATTTAGATATTGCTGGAATGGCTTTTTCAAAAAAAGCTGCAAATTTGAATCCTGGTGGAGCTACTGGCTTTGGAGTTAGTTTACTCAACAACTTAGTAAAAGAATATTACGAATAGAATTGTGATTGAACAAACTTTATCTATTGTTAAACCAGATGCTGTAGAAAGAAATTTAGAAAACAGAATAAAATCTTTTTTTAAAGAAAAAAATTTAAAAATTCTAAAAAACAAAAAAGTACATATTACCAAAGAAGAAGCAGCAGAGTTTTATAAAGTACATCAAACAAAACCATTTTATAAAAATTTATGTAATTATTTATCATCGGGTCCTATAGTAGTTATGGTATTGGAAGGAGAAGGGGCAGTATTCAAAAATAGGCAGATAATGGGCGCTACAGATCCGTTAAAGGCAGAGGAAGGGACATTAAGAAAGATGTATGGACTTTCAATTGATAAGAACTCCGTTCATGGTTCAGACAGCGCAGAAAGTGCAAAAACTGAAATAGATTTTTTTTTTGACAAATAAACGTTTTATAAGTTTTTCTTGATATTTCAGATATGTAATTTACTAACTTATCAACAGTTGCCATATTAACACCGCTTTTTTTGTAAGTATTATAGGCTTTTTTCATGAAAAATTTTATTTAATGTCTAAATATTTGATAGCCAGATCAGGGAAATATATTTTTATTATTTTAACAGCAACTATATTTTCTTTAATTACATTTTCAAAAAGTTTTTCAGAAGAAAATGTTTTTATTATTAATAATGTTAAAGTTGAAGGAGCGATAGATATAAATTTTTCAAGAGATAAATATATCAATAAAGTATTTTTAAATTCTTTTAAAATACTTATGTCTAAAATTCTATTATCAAGAGATTTAAACAAAATAAGCAATATAAAATTAAACAAAATAAAGAATTTGATAAATAGTTTTCAAATTTTAGAGGAGAGCTATCGAAATGATGAGTACAAAGCAACCTTTAAGATATTTTACAATGATATTAAAGTTATAGAATTATTAAAACAGAAAAATATTTCATTTTCTCAACCAAAAAATATTTCTGCAGTTTTTTTTCCGGTACTTTTTGTAAATGAAGAAATACAAGATTTTTATGAGAATTTTTTTTATAAGCAATGGACAACTGTTGAGATTAATAATGAGCTAATAAATTTCATACTACCATTGGAAGATTTAGATGATATTTCTAAAATAAAAGAAATGAAAAATAGAATTGAAGAATTAAATATCGATGATTTTGTTAATAAATACAATATAAAAAATTACGTTTTTACATTAATGCATCATCAAAATGACCAATTGAATATATATGTAAAAACAAATTTTAATGATAGCAGGATGAGCAAAAATATTACTTATGAACTTAATGATATAAAGAATGAATTAAAGTTAAATTATATTTTAAAAGATTTAAAAATGCAAATCACAGATATTTGGAAAAAAGAGAACGTTATAGATCTTTCGATCCCATTATTAATAAGAATAAAATTTCAACATACAAATCTTCGTGATTTGGATAATCTAAAAAATACTTTTTACAAAATAAGTATCATTGATAATTATTCTTTAGAAGAATTTAATATTAATTATGCTTTTTTTAAAATATATTATTATGGCAATCCAAAAAGATTGAGAACAGAACTATTAAAATTTGGTTATCAATTAAATAATGATCAAGGGCATTGGGGACTTTATATAAATGACTGATCAATTAATTTTAAAATTTCCAACAAATAATGTTTATCTGAAAGAAGATTTTTATGTGTCATCTAGCAATCAAGAAGCATACGAATTTATAAGTAGTTGGCCCAGATGGATAAAACGAATAGCTAATATATTTGGCCCACCAGGCTCTGGAAAAACACATCTAGCATCTATCTTGAAAAGCAAAACATCAACATTAGAAATACAGTCTGATGCATTAAATGATAAAATTTTTTTTGAATTTAAAATAAATGAAGCTTTGATAATTGAAAATTTAAATGAAAATGTTTCAGAAAATTTACTATTTTCTTTATGGAATTTTGCTTTACAGGATAATAAATATCTTTTAACTACTTCTACTAATCCAATTAGTGCATATAAATTTAAATTGCCCGATTTAAAATCTAGAGCTAGTAGCAGCTTGATGATCGGCATAAATCTTCCAAGCGATGATCTAATCAGCGTTATACTTGCAAAGAACTTTTCGGATAAACAGATTAAGGTTGAAAAAAAACATATTGACTACATTATAAAAAGAATTGATAGATCCTATGAAAAAATATCTCAATTTATTTCGATTTTGGATAAATATTCTTTAAAAAAGAGTAATCCTTTTAACTTAAAATTAATTAAAGAAGTATTAAAAATGATATAAATTTTTAAAAAGGGAATCATTTTGCATAAATATAGAACTCACACATGTTCGGAACTAACAAAAAAAGAAGCTGGAAAAACTGTTAAGCTTTCAGGTTGGATTCATAGAAAGAGGGATCATGGAAACCTGCTTTTTTTTGATTTACGTGATCATTATGGTTTAACACAATGTGTAACAGAAAATAGCAGTAATTTTTTTAAGGAAATAGAAAAAGTCAAACCAGAATCCGTAGTATGTGTGTCAGGTAAAGTTGTAAAGAGATCTACAGATACGATAAATAAAAATTTATTTACTGGAGAAATAGAAATAATCGTTTCATCATTCGAAGTACTTTCTGCTGCAAAAGATTTACCAATGCCTGTTTTTGGTGAACAGGACTATCCAGAGGAGACGAGATTAAAATATAGATTTATAGATTTAAGACGACAAGAGATGCACGATAATATTATTTTAAGATCAAAAGTAATTTCTTTTATAAGAAATAAAATGATTAGCAAAGGTTTTTTGGAATTTCAAACGCCAATATTAACCGCTTCTAGTCCAGAAGGTGCTAGAGATTTTTTAGTTCCTAGCAGATTGCATCATGGTAAATTTTATGCATTACCTCAAGCACCACAACAATTTAAGCAAATGGTCATGATTTCTGGTTTTGACAAATATTTTCAGATTGCACCTTGTTTTAGAGATGAAGATGGAAGGGCAGATAGGAGTCCTGGAGAACATTATCAATTAGATATTGAAATGTCTTTTGTAGAACAGGAAGATATTTTTAAAACATTAGAACCTATTTTATTTGAAGTATTTACTGAATTTGGAAAAGGAAAAATTATTTCTAAAATACCTTTTACAAGAATTAAATATAAAGACTCAATGTTAAAATATGGAACAGATAAGCCAGACCTAAGAAACCCAATAAAAATATTTGATGTTACAGAAATAATGAATAGGGAGGATGTCAAATTGGATATTTTCAAAAAATCAATTGCCAAAGGTGCGATTGTGAGAGCAATACCTGCTCCAAATACATCCTCGAAACCTAGAAGTTTTTTTGATGCGTATAATAATTGGGCCAAGGAAGAGGGAGCCAAAGGTTTAGGCTATATAGTGTTAGAGAGAGCTAAAGAAAAACTTCTTGGTAAAGGACCGATAGCAAAACTTTTTTCAGAAAAAGCAATTAATGAACTCATAAAAGTTTGTAATTTAAAAGAAAATGACTCAGTTTTTTTTTCATGCGATACAAAAAGCAACGTTGAAAAAATCTCTGGATTAGCAAGACAGAAACTAGGACAGGAGCTTAATCTTATAGATAGTCAGAAGTTTGAATTCTGCTGGATCATTGATTTTCCTATGTATCAATATGATGAAAAAGAAAAAAAGATTGATTTCAGCCATAACCCTTTTTCGATGCCTCAAATTAATCCATCAGATTTCGAAAAATCTGACCCTTTATCAATACTCGCGTACCAGTATGATTTGGTATGTAATGGTTCTGAAATATCTTCTGGAGCAATAAGAAATCATTTGCCAGATTTGATGTATAAAGTTTTTTCAAAGGTTGGTTATTCAAAAGAAGATGTTAATAAGAAATTTGAGGGAATGATTAAAGCTCTTTCTTACGGAGCTCCTCCTCACGGTGGTATGGCTCCTGGAATAGATCGAATTGTTATGTTATTGGCTAATAAAGATAATATTCGTGAAATAACTTTGTTTCCAATGAACCAAAATGCTGAAGATTTGTTAATGGGAGCTCCTTCAAAACCAACCGAAACCCAACTCAAAGAGCTAAGTATTAAAGTTTTAGACAAGAAGAAATGATATCTATTTTTTACTCTTTAAATTAATTCTTACATTACTGAGATCAACAAGTTTGTCTTTATAGTTACTTCTTACAAAACCCTTACTTGTTATATCTTTTACTAATTTCAAGAAAGCATCCTCTTCACCATCGCTTGCAAGTCTGTCATTCGTAGTTTTGCTAATCGAAGGTGTATGAGCAAGATCTTCTCTACCTAAATAGGATATAGCCAATTCTCTAAAAATATAATCTAGAATAGAAGAAGCATTTAATATTCTGTCATTGCCTTTAATTTCTCCAGATGGTTCAAATTTAGTTTCGATAAAAGCATCAACAAATTCATCCAATGGTACACCGTACTGAAGACCTAATGAGATAGCTATTGCAAAATTATTCATTAAAGCTTTTACAAGCTCTCCCTCTTTGTTCATATCGATAAAAATTTCGCCAACTTTTCCATCATCATACTCACCTGTATGCAAATAAATTTTGTGCTCTCCGATTGAAACTTTTTGGATATAACCTTTTCTTCTATCTGGCATTTTTGATCTATTATTTATCTGTTTGTATAATCTTTGGGTATTAACGTTTTTTCCCTCTAATTCAGTTAAAGTTTGGAATTTGTCTGAATTAGCAATTGTTTCACTAACAATGGACGAAACGTCAGGAATATTTTTTGCAGGTGATTTGCTTAAAGAAACATTTTGGTTTTTTTCATTAACTGCTTTGGTTTTTCTGTTATTTAATCTAACGTCAATTATTTCAACCTTACCATCCTTACGATTTTCGAGTTCAGAAAGCTTTTTTTCATTTAGTTCTTCGAGTTTATGAATAATTTTAAATGTGCATGTATAAAAGGTTTCAACTAAATACTTCGACATAAGTTTTATCTCCTAAATTTAATTATTTATATATATTGTGAGCATTTATATGCTATATACAAAATATATTGTAAGTCTAATAAATTTTTTACAATTTTTAATTGTGTGGATTTTTACACTTGAATAGTAAATACAATCAAAAACAAAAAAAAAGAAAAATTTTGTGATTAGTTTTATTAAACAAATATTTACCTGGTGGCATCGTCAAACTGTTGGTACTTTTATTTATACTTTGTTTACTGGGAAATTGGTCGGCAAAGATGAATTTGGTAACAAATACTATTCTAATTCCAAAGGAAAAAGATGGGTGATTTATACAAATAGAGTTGAGTCGTCAAAAATTCCCCCAGAGTGGCATTTATGGATACATTTTTTAACAAATAATAAACCATCTAGTAATCCAATTAAGTTTAAGTGGCAAAAGAAACACGAAGAAAATTTAACAGGAACAACAAAGGCTCACAAACCGGATGGTTCGTTAACTTTTGATTCGAAAAAAAATATGAAAAAATATGAAACTTGGAAATTTTAAATTTTTTTGTTTACTTTTTATTTTGACAAATACTGTCTTTGTTTTAGCAGAAGATAAAATTGAATCGGTTCCATTAATAAATTTAGAAGAATTATCTCCAACTTTTGAAGAAGATAAAACTGAACTAGAAAAAATAAAAGATAAAAATATTACTTTAAATAAAAGCGACGATATTTCTAGTGAACCCAAATCTTTGAAAGATGATAAAGTTTATATTAATTTAACAGCTTTAGACAAAATAACTGCTAAAACATCTTCGATTAAATTAGCCATTGGCGATAAAAAAATTTTTGGTTCATTAGAAATTCAAGCTCTGAAATGTCAACTTTCTGAAAGTAGTGACACTTCAGATGCAGTTGCGTATATACAAGTTAAAGATTTATCCGCTAAGGACAATAATCAGGTTTTTTTATTTAATGGTTGGACGTTTGCATCTAGTCCCACTCTACAATCAATCGACCACCCAATTTATGATTTATGGATTACTAGTTGTGAAAATATCTAATAAAACGATTCATTAGCTAACCAATTTACATCAAAGTCAGAATTAATAAATTTTTTATGGTTTAATATTTTTTTATGCAATTCTATTGTAGTAGTGATGCCCTCAAGCACAAATTCATCTAGTGATCTTTGAAGTCTTTGTATGGCTTCAGTTCTGTTCCTACCTTGGCAAATGAGTTTACAAATTAAACTGTCATAGTGTGGAGTGATCTTGCAACCCTGAAATATTGCCCCGTCTACTCTAGTTCTAAAACCCGCAGGTAGATGGCAAACATCAATAGTTCCAGGGCTTGGTTGAAAGTTTTTGCTAGGATCTTCTGCATTTATTCTACATTCTATAACATGACCCCTAAAGTTTATATCGGACTGTTTTAATGCCGTTTTCCCTGTTGAGGCTATTTTTATTTGTTCCTTAATAATATCTATTCCAGCGATTATTTCCGAAACGGGGTGTTCAACTTGAATTCTAGTGTTCATCTCCAAGAAAAAAAATTTTCCATTATTATAGATATACTCAACTGTACCTGCCCCCTCATAGTTAAGTTTGCTAACCATTTCTATGGTTTTATTTAATAGATCTTGCCTTGTACTTTCATTTAATACTGGGCTTGGAGATTCTTCGATAAGTTTTTGATGTTTTCGTTGTACGGTGCAGTCTCTTTCACCTAAATGTATGGTGGTAGTTTTATCTGATAAAATTTGTACTTCTATATGTCTAGGTTTTTCAAAAAATTTTTCAATATATATTTCATCATTCCCAAAATATTTTTTTGCTTCTAGTTTAGTTAACGAAAGAGAATCATTTAACTCATTTTCATTTTTTACAAGTTTCATTCCTTTTCCACCTCCACCAGCAGAAGCTTTAATTAAAATGGGATATCCTATACTTGAACAAATTTTTTTTGCCTCTTCTAACGAATTAATATTTCCATCAGATCCTTCAATAACGGGAAGACCAAATTTTTTTGCAATCCTTTTTGCTTCAATTTTATTTCCCATCTTTTTCATTATTTCTGCACTGGGGCCAATAAATTTTATATTACTTTTGTTAACTATTTCTGCAAAATGGTAATTTTCTGAAAGAAAGCCATATCCAGGATGAACAGCATCAGCGCCAGTTACATCAACGGCAGTCATAATTGCTGCTATATTCAAATAGCTATTTTGTGGTTTGTGTGATCCTATGCAAATACTTTCTTCTGCTAATCTCACATGCATTGCATCTTTATCCACATCAGAGTGAATGGCAACCGTTGGTATATTTAGTTCTTTGCATGCTCTAATTATACGAACCGCAATTTCACCACGGTTAGCAATTAAAATTTTTTTAAACACTATTTAATTGAAATAAGAGGTTGTCCAAATTCTACAGGCTCTCCGTCTTTTATCAGAACTTCACTAACTACTCCATCTTGAGTTGAGGGAACATGATTCATCGTCTTCATAGCTTCAATAATCATGATGGTTTGTCCTTTTTTTATTTTTTGTCCAATTTCCACGAATTTTTTTGCTCCCGGTTCTGGAGCTAGGTAAGCTGTGCCTACAATTGGAGAGGTTATGTGCATACCCGCACCTTTAATTATAGATTTTTTTTTTTCTGTTTCGGCAGATATTACGCCTGGGCTATTTATAGATCGGGAAACCTTTACTTTTGTTGTACCTTCAGAGTACTCAATTTCACTGAGATTAAATTCCTTTAAATAACCTACAAGCTCTTCAATAATTTTTTTATTTATTTTCATTTTGTTGTCTAAGAAGTTCCTTCATAGAGTCTAATGCCATAATATATCCATTCACACCAAATCCACAAATAATTCCTTTTGCGGCTTTGCTTATTAAGGATTTACTTCTAAATTCTTCTCGATTGTAAATGTTTGTTATATGAACTTCGATAACAGGCAATTTAACAGCTAAAAGGGCATCCAAAATTGCAACTGAAGTATGAGTGTATCCCGCTGCATTAATTATTATTCCATCAAAGATACCTTTTGCCTTTTGTATTATTGTGACAATTTCGCCTTCTATATTAGATTGTTCAAATTCTATTTCAACATGGATTGATTTTGAATGTGACTCACATTTTTTCCTAACCGTTTCAAGAGTGTCATTTCCATATTTTGATTTTTCTCTATCACCAAGAAGATTTAAATTAGGTCCATTTATAATTAGTATTTTTTTTGTCATTTAAATTTAAATAAGTTAAAGTAAGTGTAATGAATAACTTAAATGTGGCAAAAATACAATTAAACGGAAGTCCATACGAAATAAATATTGAAACTAACTTAAACCAATTACTAAACAAGCTAAAAATTAAAACAACTAAAGTGGCCATTGAAGTTAATGGTGCAATTGTTGAAAAAAATAAATATCCGAAAGTTATTTTAAATAAAGGAGATAAGGTAGAAATTGTCCATTTTATTGGCGGAGGTTAAAAGATATGCAAGATGTTTTTACAATAGCAAATAAAAATTTTAAATCTCGATTAATTGTTGGTACAGGAAAATATAAAGATTTTAAAGAAACAGCCGATGCAGTTAAAGCTTCTGACGCAGACATTGTTACAGTAGCAGTTCGAAGAGTAAATATTTCAGATAAAAATCAACCTTTATTAATGGATTATTTAGATCCAAAATCTATTACTTATCTTCCAAATACTGCAGGATGTTACACATCTGAAGATGCTCTGAGAACTCTTAGGTTAGCTCGCGAAATTGGGGGTTGGAGATTGGTCAAGTTGGAAGTTTTAGGAGATAAAAAAACATTATATCCAAATATGATTGAAACAATAAAATCAACAGAAATTTTAGTCAAAGAAGGCTTTGAAGTTATGGTTTATTGTACCGACGATCCGATTTTATCAAAAAAATTAGAAGATACCGGAGCATGTGCGATTATGCCATTAGCAGCGCCAATTGGTTCCGGTATTGGTATCCAAAATAGAACAAATATAACTTTAATAAAAGAGCAATCAACAGTTCCAGTCATTGTTGATGCTGGAGTTGGAACTGCTTCTGACGCGACTATTGCAATGGAATTAGGTTGCGATGGTGTTTTGGTTAATACAGCAATTGCCGAAGCTAAAAATCCAGTTTTGATGGCAGAGTCAATGAAACATGCTGTTTTAGCTGGCAGGAAAGCTTTTAAAGCTGAAAGAATGAAAAAAAGAAAATATGGCTGCTCCTCATCTCCACAAGAAAATTTAATTTGATTTTTTGAAAAATTAATACCTAGCTAATTTTTTATTATCAAAACTATATTTTCTTTCTTTTGACTTATAATTATATTTTTTTTTAAATTTATCTTTTTTGATAAACTTTTTATTTACAAATTCTTTTCTTATAAAATCTTTTTCTATAAATTTTTTTTCAATTTTTTCAATTTTTTCAAGATTTTCAATTTTTTTTATAATTTTTTTATTTTTATTAAGTAAATCTATTTTATATTCAGGAAGTATTAAATTTTTATCTGAAATCAAGTTGAATTCGAATTTATATTTCTTCCTAAAATGATTTATTTCTTTTACCAAATTTTTTTCAATAAAAATTTTAACTTTTTCAGGAATACTTAAATTTATAATTTTAGCCTTATTTGAAAAAGCAAATTCTTCAGCTTTTTTTACAATTTTTAGAGCAAAAGAATCGAGTGAGAGAGTCATATTCCACTTCACTGAGCTTTCCCTCAATCTTTGACGTGTCATCTCTAACAGTCCAAAATTACTTATTCTTCCAAATTGTATTCTTGCTCTATCATCTTTTAGTTTATCTCTTAATCTTCTTTCAACATTTCTTTTGTTTTGAAAACTAAACATATCGATAAAATCTATTACAATTAGTCCCGAAAGATCTCTTATTTTGATTTGTCTTGATATTTCTTCTGCAGCTTCAAGGTTAGTTTTTACTGCTGTTTTTTCTATATTTACCTCTTTAGTAGATTGTCCAGAATTTATATCAATTGATACTAATGCTTCAGTTGGATTGATAACAATGTATCCACCTGAGTCTAATTTTACAGTGGGTTCAAAAATTTGATTTAATTTTTTTTCAATTTCCATATCATGAAAAAGAGGTATTTTTCCTCTATATTTTTTTACTTTATTTACATTTTCTGGCATTAAAAGTTTCATGAAAATTTTTGTCTTTTGGTATCCTTCATTTCCTTCCACAACTACATTTTTAGTTTCATTATCATACATATCTCTTAAGGCCCTTTTAATAATATCACCTTCTTCATAAACTAAAGCGGGCGCAATAGAACTAACTGCCTTACTTTTAATTTCTTCCCATGTACCAATAGTGTTTAAAATATCATTATTAAGCTCATTTTTTGTTTTATTTAAACCTGCAGTTCTAACAATTAAACCCATGCTTTCAGGAATTTTTATTTCGTTAAGAATATTTCTAATTTTCTTTCTATCGTCAGAATTGGTTATTTTTCGAGAAATGCCACCTCCTTTTGATGTATTTGGCATCAGAACACTATATTTGCCAGCTAAAGAGATAAAAGTTGTCATTGCAGCGCCCTTTTGACCTCTTTCATCTTTAAAAATTTGAACCAAAACTATTTGATCTGGCTTTATCACCTCCTGTATTTTGTACCTTTTTACTCCATGTTTTTTTCTGAGTTCATTAAATTGGCTATTTCTTTCTATAGACCAACTTTCATCTTTAGTTTTTTCATTCGTATCATTATTTCCATTTTTATTATCATTTAAATCAACCGTCTCATTTATTGTTTCTGACGATTTTTCAATTTCTTCGATATTTTTGCTTTTTTCTTTAAGTTCTAATCTTAAATTTTCTTCCTCCCTTTTAAGTTTTGCTTTATCATCATGTGGTATTTGATAGTAATCTGTCTGGATATCATTGAATGCTAAAAAACCATGCCTTTGTTTTCCGTAGTTAACAAAAGCAGCCTGCAAAGAAGGTTCAATTCTGCTTACTTTTCCTAAATAAATATTATTTTTTAAATGAAGTTTATTTTTATTCTCGTACTCATATTCTTCAATGTAATTTTTTGATTTAAGTACGACTCTAATTTCATCCGGATGCGAAGCATCAATGTATAAATTTTTTTCCATGAAAAATTATTCCTGTTTGTAATGATAGTTCTGTTCATAAAATTGAATTTTGTTAATAACTAAAAGGTAACTATATCTTAAATTTACTAAGAAATATATGTAATTTTTTCTTATAATTCAGATTAATATTATAAAATGCCTTAAGAAAGCCAGAATTCAATTATTTCTTTGAATTAGTGGTAATTTTTTTCAAAACAATTATAAAATTAACAATTGTCTTTCTAACATTGGGTTTGATGTTCTCATTTTCGACTCTTTGGTATTTTTCTTCAGATCTTCCCGATTATAAAATACTATCTAACTACAAACCTCCAATTTCAAGTAGAGTACATTCTGGGGATGGCCAACTCATAGCTGAGCATGCACTACAAAAAAGACTGTTTATTCCCTATGATTCTATACCCAAAAAAGTAATTTATTCATTTTTATCAGCTGAGGATAAAAATTTTTTTTCTCATCCAGGTGTAGACGCAAAAAGTGTCACTAGAGCAATAATCAAAAATGTAAAAAATATTTTTTCAACCAAAAGATTGGAGGGTGCATCTACGATCACACAACAGGTGGCGAAAAATTTTTTGTTAACAAACGAGGTTTCTGTAAAAAGGAAAATTAAAGAGGCTATTTTAGCATTTAGAATTGAAAGAGCGTACTCAAAAGAAAGAATTATGGAACTATATTTAAATCAAATATATTTGGGCGAAGGTACATATGGAGTTGCCGCAGCTAGTCTAGAGTATTTTGATAAATCAGTAAGAGATCTAGATTATGACGAAGCCGCTCTTCTTGCGGCCCTTCCAAGAGCACCTAGCAAATATAATCCTTATAAATCAAAGAAAAGAGCCACGATAAGAAGAAATTTTGTTTTAAAAAATTTATATGAGAATTCATACATTAATAAAGCTGAATATGAAGATTTAAAAAAGAAAGAAATAAAAACAAAAAAAAGAAAAATTAAACTACTTGAAGATGCAAATTTTTATTCAGAAGAAGTAAGAAGAATAGTTAGTGACACTTATGGTTATGATAAACTATACAAAGGGGGCCTATCAATAAGAACTCCTTTAAATTCTCAATATCAAATTGAAGCTTTAAAAGCACTTAGAGAAGGTTTGGAGCAGTATGATAGAAGACATGGTTGGCGAGGCCCAATAACAAATATAAAAACAATAGATTGGCAAAAGAATATTCAAGAATTAACTCTTGATAAAAGTTTAAATTGGAAACTGGCAAAAGTAATTAGCGTAGATAAATTAACTGCAAAAATTGAAACTGAAAACAAAGAAATAGGTTTTATTGATTTTAATAATGTTAGCTGGGTTAGAAAAAAGAGTTTTGAAGATCTTTTAAATTTAAACGACATTATCTACGTAAAAAAAATAAAAAAAAATAAATGGAATTTAAAACAACTACCTAAAATTAACGGAGCTATTGTAGTGATGGATCCTTATACTGGAAGAGTGCTAGCTATGGTTGGTGGTTTTAGTTTCAAATTGAGTGAATTTAATAGAGCAACACAAGCGAAGAGACAACCAGGTTCTGCATTTAAACCGTTTGTTTATGCAGCGGCTTTAGAAAATGGTTTTACACCATCAACTTTAGTTTTAGATGCTCCTTTTGTCATGGATCAGGGAGAAGGATTGAAAACTTGGAAACCGGAAAATTACGGAAAGAAATTTTATGGACCCTCAACTTTGAGAACAGGACTAGAAAAATCGAGAAATTTAATAACTGTGCGTATAGCTCAAAAAGTTGGTTTTGATCAAATGTCAAAGATTACAAATAATTTTGGCATATACAATGATATTCCAGAAATTTTATCGGTCTCCTTGGGTGCTGCCGAAACGACCCTTATTCAACTTACCAATGCCTATTGTACATTTGCAAATGGGGGAAAAAAAGTAACACCAATTTTTATCGATAGAATTCAAGATAGAAGAGGCAAAACAATTTTTAATGCTGATAAGAGAAAGTGTGTTGGTTGTGAAGATATGTCCTACTTAAAAGATGAAATACCAACAATTCAAGACAATAGAGAACAAATTATTTCTCCTGAAACAGCTTATCAAATTACCTCGATGATGGAAGGAGTTATTAAAAGGGGAACAGGAAGAAAATTAAGAAGTTTAAACCTAAATTTGGCTGGCAAAACTGGAACAACAAACAAAAACATGGACGCTTGGTTTTTGGGCTTTACCTCAAGACTAGTTATAGGTGTCTACGTTGGCTTTGATGAACCTCAAAGTTTAGGTAGATACGAAACTGGCGCAAAAGCGGCTTTGCCAATTTTTAAAAAATTTGTTGAAAATGTAGTAAAAAAAAGAGATGCACTTCCGTTTAGAATTCCAAAAAATATCTATCTAGTGATGGTTGATGCAGAAACTGGATTACCACGAAATATTAATACAACAAAAGTAATTTACGAATCTTTTAAATTAAAAGATAATTTTATCACTAGACTTGAAAAGTCATTAAATAAAGATAAGTTGCAATTATATGATTTTAATAATAAAAGATCAATTTTAAGATTTTATTAAATATGGATGATTTAAAAAATAATATTTTTGAAATAAAAAAAGTAATAAATAATGTTAGGAGGTATCTTTGAGAAAAATAATATTAAAGATAAAATCCAAACATTCGACAAAAAAATAACAGAAAGTAATTTTTGGAAAGATAAATTTTCTGCCAAAAAAATTCTTAAAGAAAAAAAATTCTTCGAAGATATTTCTAATAATTTTAATTCTACAGTAAATGAATTGGAAAATTTAGAAGAACTTTTAAAACTTGCTTCAAAAGAAAATGATACTGTAGTATTAAAAGATTGTGGTGAAAAACTAAATTTATTACACAATCAAATAAAAAAAACAGAAGTCGAATGTTTCTTATCCGGAGAGAATGATCATTTAGGTACTTATTTAGAAATACACGCTGGGGCCGGTGGAACAGAAAGTCAAGATTGGGCACATATGTTGAGAAGGATGTATTCTAAATGGATAGAAAAGAAAAAATGTAAATATGAAATAATTAGCGAACATAGAGGTGATGAGGCAGGAATAAAATCTAGTACACTTAAAGTAATGGGACCTTATATGTATGGATGGCTTAAGTTAGAATCAGGAGTTCACAGATTAGTAAGAATTTCGCCTTTTGATTCTGGAGCAAGAAGGCATACGAGTTTTGCTAGCGTTTGGGTTTATCCGGTTATAGATGACAATATTAAAATAGACATTAAAGAAAATGATATCAGAATAGATACATACAGATCTAGTGGGGCAGGAGGACAACATGTAAACACAACTGACAGCGCGGTTAGAATTACCCATTTACCAACTAACATTGTAGTTCAGTGTCAAAATGAGAGATCTCAACATAAAAATAAAGCAACATGTTTTAATATGTTAAAAGCCCGTTTATATAATTATGAAATACAAAAGAAAGAAGAAGCATCAGAAAATTTAGCTAAATCAAAAACAGATATTGGATGGGGTCATCAAATCAGATCTTATGTTTTGCAGCCGTATCAATTAGTTAAAGATTTAAGAAATAACCTAGAAAATACGGATCCGGAAAGTGTACTAGACGGCGACATAAATGGGTTTTTAGAAGCAGCTCTTTATCAAAGCAAGGATAAATAATAAGTAAATATGGGAAAATTTTTCTTAAGATTTTTTTTAATAGTCTTAATAGTTATTGTTTCTGTAGTAATTTTTCTTACCTACTTTGGTTTAGAAACAGATAAATTTGATAATTTAATTAAAAATAAAACTAATGAAATAAATCAGAACGTAAAGTTAGAATTTCAAAAAACGAAAATACACCTCAATCCAACCGAATTAGATCTTGTTGTTAAACTGCAAAAACCAAAAATTTTGATTAAAAATAATGAAATAGATTTATCAAAACTAGATTTATTTTTATCGTTAAAATCTTTTTTTAGTTCAGATTTTTTATTAAAGAGAACTGAAGTTGCTTTTATAAAAAACGATATAAAAGACCTAACCAAAATTACTAATATCTTTTTACCACGAATTATAAATAAACGATTTAGCAAAATATTAAAAAAAGGAAATTTAGAAGGAGAATTTGCTATTCCATTTAAACCAGACGGAAGCATTGGAAAAGATTATGAATTTTCTGGGAAAGTATCAGATGCTTCAATCAATTTAACTAAAAAATTTTCAATCAAAAATCTAACCACCGAAATAAGCCATGGTAAAGGAGTTGAAAATAATGGGTTTATAGTAATAATTAAAAAAGGTTCTCTATTTGACCTTGAGTTAGCAGGCAGCACAATCAATTTAAAGCGTGAAGAAAATGAAACGAAAATAAAAAGCTTGTTACACACAAATGGAAAATTAAGCTTTTCTGAAATTAAACTAATATCCTCCTTATTTGGCTTAAAAACTAATTTTTTCAAAGATATTAATGGCACTGCAGATTTAAAAACAAATATAAAATTTGATTTAGATAATAAATTTAAAATAAAAAATTTATCATATTCAACGGAGGGTGATATCGCTTCCCTTAAATTACACACAGAAGAAAAAAAAACAATTAGAAAATATTTACCATTATACGACTCCAAAATAACTCTTAAAGACACTAATATTAAATTCACTAAATCCAAATCTGATCAAATTATGGAGTTAAATGGTTTAATAAAAATCAATGATCAGTTTGATAGTTTCAAAATTAAAAACAAATATAATTATAATAAAAAAAGCTTTGATATTAAGGGAACTGTCAATTTGACAGATTCTACAATTAATATTTCAAAATTAAATTATAAAAAAAATTATGGAAAAAAGTCAGAGTTAATTTTTGATGTTAATTTTATTTTAGACAAACACTATCATATACGAGACTTAAAATTTTTAGCTGATAAAACTAGAATATATTTATCTAATATAAAATTAAACAAAAACTTAGAGACGGTCGATTTTGAAAAATTAGAGATTAAAACCTTTTTAAATGAAATTAAAAATAATGATTTTTCAATTAATAAATCAGAAAAAATTATAATTTCAGGAGAAGTTTTTGATGCACAACCTCTACTTAAGTCTCTTTATAAAAAGGATGATAGAAAAACTTTTAGTAAAGATTTTAACAGCCAAGTAAAAATTAATATTAACAAAGTTATTTCAGGCACAGAGGATGATGTTTATGATTTTGCTATGATTGCTAAAATAAACAAAGGTTCTTATGAAAAATTAAGCTTAAAGGGTAATTTCTCAAAAAATGAAATTATCGAAATGACTATTTATCAAGTTGATAAAGATAAAAAAACACTTCAAATAATTTCAGATCGAGCTAAACCTTTTGTGAAGAATTTTGATTTTATAAAAGGTTTTGAAGGTGGTAAATTAGAATATGAGTCAATTATTTCAAAAGAAGTTTCCAACTCAAATTTAACAATTACAGAATTTAAAGTTTCGAAAGTACCGGCGTTAGCACAATTGTTAACATTAGCTTCTTTACAGGGTATTGCAGATACACTTAGTGGAGAGGGGATACGTTTTGAAACTTTTGAAATGAAATCAAATTCTAAGGGCAATGTTTTAAATATTGAAGAATCTTTTGCATTAGGTCCCGCAGTATCAATTTTATTCAACGGATATATAGATAAAGGAAAAATTGTTAGTTTGAGTGGAACTTTGGTGCCAGCAAGAACTGTTAATAAAGTGATCGGTTGGATACCTGTGGTTGGAAAAATTTTAGTTGGAAGCAAAGTTGGGGAGGGTGTTTTTGGAGTTAGCTTTAAAATGAAGGGCCCTCCTAAGAATATAAAAACTACAGTGAATCCGATTAAAACTTTAACACCAAGGTTTATTACGAGAATGTTAGAGAAAATAAAAAGTACAAAAAATAAAAATGAAGAAACTAAATAATTTTTACAATTACGTGTTGTTTTTTTCCGTGTGAAACTTTCATATTGTTATCTTGATCAAAGTTATTTTGATCAATTATTTTTGTCTCATCACTTACAACTTCATTATTAATTTTTAGACCATCATTTTTAATCATTCTTCTAATCTCACCTTTAGAATTTGCAAGTGTAGTCAAGAGAACAAGATCTAACACATTCATACCATCAGTTATTGAATTTTTTTTAACTTTTACTACCGGAAGATTTTTTCCAATTGATTTATCTTTAAAGGTTTTTTGTGCAGTCGTTTCAGATTCTTTGGCTGCTTTACTACCATGCAACATTGTTGTTGCCTCATTAGCAAGTAAAATTTTAAGTTTATTAATATCTTGATTATTTTTTTCCAGTTGAGATATTTGATCAAGGTTTAAATCAGTAAACAGTCTTAAAAAATTCATTACATCCTTGTCGTCAGTGTTTCTCCAAAATTGCCAATAATCATATGGAGAAAGCATTTTTTTATCTAACCAAATAGCTCCTTTTTCAGTTTTCCCCATTTTAGCACCAGATGAAAGTGTAATTAATGAAGTAGTTAAACCGTAAGCTTGTTTTTTATTTTTTCTTTTAATTAAATCAACTCCATTAACTATATTTCCCCATTGATCCGATCCACCAATTTGTAAAATACATTTATGTCTTTTGTTTAATTCAAGAAAATCGTATGCCTGGAGCATCATGTAATTAAATTCCATGTAACTTAAAGACTGCTTTCTTTCTAAACGCAACTTAACACTATCGAAGCTTAACATTTTATTTATAGTAAAATGTTTTCCAATCTCTCTTAAAAAGTTGATGTAGTTTAATTTGCTTAACCACGAATAATTGTTAACAAAAATAGGTTTTGTTTTTGGATTTTTTGATTTTAAAAAAATTTTAAATATATATTTAATACTTTTTATGTTTTTATTAATTTCTTTTTTATCAAGAATTTTTCTAGTTTCTTCTTTACCCGAAGGATCTCCAATGAGAGTTGTTCCTCCACCAAGTAATACAATAGGTTGATGACCATATTTTTGTAACAAGCGGAGACACATGATTTGCATTAAACTTCCAACATGTAAACTTGGCGCAGTACAATCAAAACCAATGTATGCTTTGATTTTACCACTAGACATTACATTGATCAGATCTGATTGATCAGTACATTGATTAAAGTAACCTCTTTTTTGGAACTCTGATAGAAATGTTTCTTGCATGAGTTTTTAAGCTTAATTAGAACTCTAATATACAAGATTTTATTTATTTTAAATATAATTTATGAATATAAATTTATACAGTTTGGGTTTAATGAGCGGTACATCGTTAGATGGTATTGATGTATCAATTATTAAATCAGATGGTGAACAATACCTTGAGATCATTGATGATTTGTACTTAAAATATAATGGTCAACTAAAATTAAAATTAAAAAAAATCATTGATTCGTGTACATCAAAAGATCAATTAGTAAAAACATCAAAAGAAATTGATAAGTTAGAAAAAGAATTAACACTTTGTCATGCTAACGCGTACAAATTAATCACTGAAAAAAACAAAAATATAAAAATAGATTTGATTGGTTTTCCTGGCCAAACAATTCTTCACAAGCCTCAAAAGGGATATTCAATTCAAATTGGAGATTCTAAACTATTGTCAAAAATCACAAATACGACAATAATTTCTAATTTTAGAGAAAATGATATTTTAAATGGAGGGCAAGGAGCTCCTCTAGCTCCCATCTACCACCAATTAATTTTGTCAAGAATTAAATCAAAACCTCCGTCTGCGTTTATTAATATTGGAGGCATTTCAAATATCACTTATATCGATAAGTATAATAAAGTAGTTAGTTTTGATACTGGTCCAGGAAATTATTTGATTGATGAATGGGTTAGAATTAAAGCAAAAAAGGAATTTGATAGGGACGGATTAATTGCAAAATCTGGTCAAATAGATGAAGAGATTTTAAAAAAATATCTTAGTGATCCTTACTATAAAAAAAAATTTCCAAAATCTTTAGATGTAAAAGATTTTAATTTACAAAATTTGAATAAGCTAAGTTTAGAAGATGGTTGTGCAACTCTGTCAATGTTAACTGCAAGGTCTATTTGTATTGCATTAAATAGTTTTAAAAAAAAACCAAATTTAGTACTAATTTCTGGAGGAGGAAGAAAAAATAAATATATTATTGATAACATTAAAAAAAAATTTACCGGTTCAGTTAAGTTAATAGATGATTTTAGTTTTAATGGCGATTTTATTGAATCCCAAGCTTTTGCTTATTTAGCTATAAGATCCTATTTAAAAAAATTTATTACTTTTCCAAGTACCACAGGTGTTAGAAAACCTTGTTTAGGTGGATCGGTTTTCAAAAGTTAAAATACAGTGACTTTATCTTTTAAATAACGCTCTACCGTAGAAGACAATTCTTTTACTTTACTTTTATAAAAATGATTAGCAT
>ENA-OQTX01000045-OQTX01000045.1-marine-metagenome-genome-assembly--contig:-NODE-45-length-33822-cov-8.807764_pt1 | contig 33822 bp, 29 predicted proteins | sample MGYA00240992_ERZ505281 | MGnify/ENA primary metagenome ERZ505281 (study PRJEB26146, sample SAMN05422147) | marine metagenome | isolation source: South Atlantic Ocean | place: Atlantic Ocean:South Atlantic... | reverse complement strand
GACTCCCATAAATGTACGAGTGGCTGTAGCATCAATTATACTTTCAATTCTTTTATCAAGTTTTGCTTTGTCAAAAGATAAAAAATCTGAACATTGTCTACCACTGACATCTATGATTTGAATGTACTCTCCCGCTTTTACTTCATAAGTTTCCACAGTACGTCTTTTAATTAGTTTTTCGTATGTAGTATCACCAAGTGGTTCGGGTAAAACAAATTGCTCTTCATTATTATTATCATCAAATTTAGATTTATTTAAAAAAACAGTTAAATCAGTTGGAGGATTTTGATTATGAACGTTCATAGCTTCTCCAGGAGCTGCGAGCATAACAATACATTTATCTTTAGATTTTAAAGTTATTTTTTCGCCAGCTGGACAATCTTCATCAAATATTGTTGAGGATTTTGCTTTACTGAGATCAAATTTTTTTCTTTTAAATAATTTTGTAATTTTTTCATCACTTAAGATTGTTTTTTTTGAAAAACCAGCATCCGAGTTTTCTTTTAAATTTAATATTGATGGATCAGATTTACCTTTAGAATTAAAAACCACAACTTCACATGTTTGCTTGCCTTCATCGTTAATTATTTCTAATTTATCTTCTGGCAAAACGTCTAAAACTGACAAACCTCCACCTCTAACAAAATATCTTTCAACTCCTGGTGGTAACGTCCTCAGGCCTGGATTTCGTATATCTAAGCTAGTTTGGCTTTTTTCCATATAAAGCACACTATATCAGTCCCCAATATTCTCGCAATGGACATTGACTCGCAAAAAATGAGAACATAAACTTTGGCTTATATGTTTAAACATTGGGAGAAATATATGAAAAACATGATTAAAATAATAAAAGGGTTGGTTGTTGCTGCAATCATATCGGCATTCAGTTTTGCCACGTATGCAGCTGACAGCAAAAAACCAACTAGAATTCCAGTACACAATTGGTCAAGCCAAATTGTTATGGCTTATGTTATTGGTGGAATTTTGGAAGACATGGGTGGTAACGTAGAATATGTCCCAGCAGACTCTCAAGCGGTATACGAATCAATTCGTATTGGTGATATAGATATATCACAAGAAGTTTGGCAATCTGCTTTCGGTAAATCATTCGATGCTGCACGTGATAAGGGTGGCTTACTTGATTGGGGCGACCACGTAGCTAGATCTTTGGAAGATATGGGTTATCCAAACTGGGTAGAGGAAAAAGGATTATGTCCGGGTTTACCAAGTTGGGAAGCTTTGAAAGCTGAAGCGTGCTGGAAAAATTTCGTAACTCCAGACTCTGGTGGAAAAGGTCGTTGGTTAGAAGGGCCACAAACTTGGCACCAAGATCTAATGCCTCAGCGTATGACTGCGCTTGGACTTGACGCTAATTGGGTAGTTAAATTTGCTGGTAGTGCTGATGCACTATGGGCAGAATTAGCAGCAGCTGAAAAAGAAGGAAGAGGAACAATAATCTTTAACTGGACACCAAACTTTACAGATGGTGCCGGATTTACGTTTATTGATTTTCCTCCATACACGGATGGCTGTAGACCAGCTGACGGTGGTGATGGAAAATGTGGTTCACCTGACGGTTATTTGAAAAAAGCCGTGAATGAAAAGTGGACTAAAACTCATCCAGATGCAGCAAAAATGTTTAAAAAATTGGCATTTACCACAGGACAAATTGGTGCAATGGCAGCTTATGTAGACGTTGATAAAATGACTCACGAAGATGCTGGAAAAAAATGGTTGAAGAAAAACAAAAAAGTTTGGAAAAAATTCACAAAATAATTTTTTGTAAAGTTTAAGCTTTTAATAATCTCCCCTGGTTTTTATAACTAGGGGGGATTTTTTTTTAGTTTTAGTGTAATTTGTAGAATAGTAGATATGAAAAAACTGTTTCTATATATATTTTTAGGTTTGATCCTTTGCAATACAGGGTTTGCGCGTACAACGGGATGTACTGATGGTGACTGTGACAACGGAGTTGGGACTTGGACTTATACAGACAAAACCACATACGTGGGTGAGTGGAATAATGGTTTAAAGCATGGACAAGGGACTGTGACTTGGCCAAATGGATACATATACGTGGGAGAGTTTCAAAATAGTAAATGGCATGGACAAGGAACTTTGACTTTTCCAGATGGAGCCGCATACGTGGGTGAATGGCGTGATGGTTTCATGAATGGACAAGGAACTTTTACCTTGGCAGATGAAACAGTTAAGAAAGGCATCTGGAAAGACGGCGAATTAGTTGAGCCGAATTAGATAGAACAATGTTGTTAGAAAATAGTTTAAAAAAATATAAAGAACTTCCCGAAGCCATTAAGCAAATAGTAGGTCTTGCTGGTTTAACAGCAACAATAATTTTTACATTTATCATTTTGAACATTTTTTTTGGAGAGATTAAAGAGAGTGATAAGACTGCAGAGATTGTTAAGACTGTAGTGATTGATAAAGTCATTACTTTACTTCCTAGAGGTAGATTAAATTTTTATGAAAGTAGTGAGGGTTATCAATTATCACTGAGCGAATATGAAGTGGTGTGCAAAAATACTAAAATTGTAACTCAACGTGCAATGATGGGGGCAAACATTCTAAACTTCAGTGCAACGAAATTGTATTTTGATAACGGAAATAAAATTGATGAACGTTCTGCAAGATGGGACAGTTCTTCAAATAAATGTTTTGCTGAATATACGATAAGGGCTATAGAAGGGGTGAGTGATACAATTACAGTTTCAGGTGAAGCCAAAGGTTTTTTTAAAACTAGTATAGACACTAGAGTATATTTTATAAAAAATTATTAGAGCACTTATAAAATAAATAGGGGGGGGATTTTTTTTTAGTTTTAGTGTAATTTGTTGAATAAAATTTATGTCTACTAAAGTAATTAAATGTGAGGCTGTTTATAAGATTTTTGGAGCAGGGGCAAAAAAAATGCTTCAAGATGCTAGTGGAAATGTTGATGCTAAAACTTTCCAAGAGGCTGGTTGCATTGTAGGTGTTAATAATGCTTCTTTTGAGGTTTCAAAAGGAGAGTTGTTGGTCGTAATGGGATTATCCGGCTCTGGAAAATCAACTTTACTTCGATGTATATCAAGATTGACAGATGCTACAGCAGGCAAAATTTTTATTGAAGGTCAAGATTTATTATCTTTGAAAAATAAAGAATTGATTGAGTTAAGGCGAAATAAAATGGGAATGGTTTTTCAAAGCTTTGCTCTCCTTCCTCATAAAACAGTTTTGGAAAACATTGCTTTTCCTTTGCAGATAAAAGGAATGAAAACTGATGACAGTATTTCAAAGGCTATGGACATGGTTAAGCTTGTTGGTCTAGAGGGAAGAGAAAATTATTTTCCAAGAGAATTGTCTGGTGGACAACAACAAAGAGTAGGAATTGCTAGATCTTTAGCTGTTGAACCTGATATTTGGTTTTTAGATGAACCTTTTTCTGCTCTTGACCCATTAATCAGAAAAGAAATGCAAGATGAATTTTTAAGACTACAAGGTGCTTTAAAAAAAACAATTATGTTTGTCACGCATGATTTTGACGAGGCTCTTAGACTTGCAGATCGGATTGCAATAATGAAGGATGGTATAATTGAGCAATTGGATACTCCAGCTAACATTGTTTTAAGTCCAGCTACAGAATACGTTAAAAAATTTACCGAAGAGGTTCCAAGAGAAAAAGTTTTAAAAATAGAGACTGTAATGGAGCCAATGAGCGATAATAAAAATTTAAGTGATTTAAAAGTTTCTAAAGATGCAATCATAGAAACCGTTGCTGAAAAAATTTTAAGTCAAGAAAAACCTGTAGCTGTTATTGATTCTAATAAAAAAGTTATTGGAATCGTAAAGCCTTCCAAAGTTATTCATACTGTATTTGGTGGAAGAAAAGAAAATTCATAATTTATGGAAATTTTAAAAAAATACCCAAAATCATTTCAGTGGCTTTTTTTATTAATTATTTTCTTTGGCTTGTGTTTTGCAATAGATGTTCCAGAGGGTTATAAATTTATAAGGTCTGTAGCTGAATATTCAAAAGATCCAAATCTAAGTTCTTATAATCTTTTTGGTATAGAAGTTAGATATTATGGATATGATACTCTTTGGAGATTGCCACCATTCCTTGGATGGCTTCCAATTTGGGTAAATGATTCATTGTTTTTTTTATTAGAAGATTGGATGCCGATTGAGGTTTGGGACGCTGATCTTAAAGAGACTACAACGCGCCCATTGGTTCTGCAAATTACCAGAATGATTTCAGCTTCTATGCTTTTTTTAATTGAACTTATCCGTGAAATTTTAATTGGAGGAGTTAAGACCGTTGTTGCATTTACAAGTTGGGATTGGATTGATGCAAACCCATGGGCAGAATTACCTGGAATTCCTTGGACTATAGTTACCGCTGGAGCAATTATATTGGGTTACAAACTTAATGGAAAAGGTCTTGCAATATTTGCAGCCATTACCATGATTTATATTTCTGTATTTGGTCAGTGGAAACCTTCAATGGAGACGCTTTCATTTGTGTTGGTTGCTGCACCAATTTCTTTTCTCCTTGGTTTGGCTCTAGGGATTTGGTCATATAGAAGCAAGAGGGTAGAGGCAGCATTAAATCCTATACTCAATGTAATGCAGACCATGCCGCACTATTCTTACATAGTTGTGATAATGGTAATGTTTGGAATTGGAGATCATGCTGGGGCAATTGCAACAATAATTTTTGCAACACCACCAATGGTGCGTCTGACTTTGTTGGGACTGAGAAAAGTATCTCCAGAAGTTGTCCAAGCCGGAAAGATGAGCGGCTGTAACGAATTTCAACTTTTATTTAAAGTATTAATTCCAACCGCGAGACGAGACATTTTAATTGGCGTGAACCAAGTCATCATGCAGTGTTTGGCCATGGCAGTTATTGCATCCTTTATAGGTGCTAAGGGATTAGGTTGGAATCTATTGCTGGCTTTAAATCAACTTAGAATTGGTTTAGCTTTAGAAGCCGGTATTTGTATTAGTCTAATTGCAGTACTTTTAGACAAAATGTCTTTAGCTTGGGCTCATAAACAAACAGATTATTTTGCCAACCTTAATTTTTTCCAGCGTCATAAATATGGATTATTTTTTGTTGGGGCAGTAATAGTTGGATTAATACTTGCCTCTTTTGGATCTTTCTATTTTAAAGAAGGTTTTAACTACTTGTATGAAGTTCCACACAATAAAGGGATATCAGGCGAACCTTTCTGGAATGCAGGGGTTGATTGGATATGGGATACTTTCTTTTTCCAATTAAAAATTTTTAATACCTGGTTGATTGTAGACGTATTACAACCAATGAGAGCTGCCTATCTAAGGATGCCAATTGTCGCAACGTTTGTTTTGGTTATGGGAACCGGTTATATAATCGGCGGTATTCGATCAGCACTTGTGGTTGGTGGATTTACATTATTTATTGCTCTAAGCCCATGGTGGGATAGAGCTTTAGTCACAGCTTACATGGCAACTTTTGGTGTCATTGCATCAGGTATCATCGGAGTAATCTCTGGTTCTTTAGCTGCACAAAATACAACGAGTACAAAAATTGCTTTAGGGATTTGTGATACCCTCCAAACATTTCCATCTTTTGTCTATTTAATTCCTGTTATGATGCTTTTTGGTATAACTGACACATCCGTGTTAATAGCTGTGATCATTTACGCAACTATTCCTGCAACCCGTTATACTATTGAAGGACTTCGTAGTGTTCCGCCAGCTTTACACGATGCAGCTTCGATGTCGGGTGTAACGCGCTTACAAAGATTGTTTCAGATTGACTTTCCTTTAGCATTTCCTCATATCATGCTTGGAATTAATCAAACCGTTGTCTTCGCATTATTTATGGTAATTATTGGAGCTTTCATTGGAACAGAAGATTTAGGGCAATATATTATGAAAGCTTTATCAGACTTAAAAGGAGGCGGCAAAGCACTGATCCTTGGTCTCTGTGTTGCCTTTATTGGTTTAGCTGTTGATAATTTAATTCGTACTTGGGCAAACAAGCGGAAAAAATTATTAGGATTAGAAGAATATTAAATGTCTAATTTTGATTGAGCTTTTAAAGTCTAGTGAGAAGATTTATAGTTGCGATAGATCAGGGAACGACATCTAGCAGAGCAATATTATTTAATTTATCTGGAAAACCAGTTTATTCGTCTCAAAAAGAATTTAGACAATATTTTCCAAAAGATGGATGGGTAGAGCACAAGCCAAATGAAATTTGGAGCACAACTATAAAAGTTTTAAAAGACGTCATTAGCAAAAGCAAAAAACTTAAGGGCAAAATACTAACAATTGGAATTACTAACCAAAGAGAAACCACAATTCTTTGGGACAAAAAAACTGGCAAACCTGTTTATAATGCCATTGTCTGGCAAGATAGAAGAACAGCAGATTTTTGCAAAAAATTTAAGACAATAAGAAAAGAAAAGTTATTTAATAAAAAAACCGGATTATTAATTGATCCATATTTCTCAGCGACAAAAATTAAATGGATAATTGAAAATATTCCGGTCGCAAAAAAATTGATGAAGAAAAAACAACTTCTTTTTGGAACTGTTGACACTTACTTATTATGGAAATTAACAAAGGGATCCTCTCATGCAACTGATGCTACAAATGCCTGTAGAACCATGTTGTATAATATTACAACTAACAAATGGGATGATGATATTCTTAAAAGTTTAAATATTCCAAAACATATACTTCCAGATGTTAAAGACTCATCAGATTATTATGGGTTAACCCATGCATCAATAACAGGTAAGTCTTATTCTATTACTGGTGTAGTAGGAGACCAGCAAGCTGCTACGATTGGACAATGTTGTTTTAAAAGAGGTTCAGTGAAAAGCACTTATGGAACTGGAGCTTTTGTAGTTATGAATACAGGAAATAAAAAAATTTACTCGAAAAATAGATTACTTACTACAATCTGTTACAGATTAAATGGAAAAACTACCTATGCACTTGAGGGATCAATATTTATAGCAGGTGCGGGAGTTCAATGGTTAAGAGATAAAATCAAATTAATTAATAATGCTTCTGATACAGAAAAAATTGTGAAATCGATGAAAAATAACAAAGGAGTATACTTAGTTCCGGCTTTTACCGGGCTAGGTGCTCCATATTGGGATCCTAATGCAAGAGGTTTGTTGTGTGGATTAACAAGAAATACTGGAACAAAAGAAATTGTGAGAGCTGTAATCGAATCTGTCGCTTACCAAAGTTATGATCTGCTTAATGCGATGAATAAAGATGGCTTAAAACCTAATGTAATTAGAGTTGACGGAGGGATGGTAGAAAATAATTGGTTTTCACAATTTTTATCAGACATAATTAACGTTCACGTTGATCGATCACGAGTAAAAGAGACTACAGCGTTAGGAGCTGCATTTATGGCCGGATTAAAAATTGGTGTTTATAAATCTTTGGATGATATTTCCAAAAATTGGAAAGTTAATAAGAGATTTAGTCCAAATATTAACAAAATAGAAAGATTAAAGTTGTTGAAAGGTTGGTCTCAAGCAATTACAAAAACTCTTATTTAAGTTGTAAATTTTTATGAAAAAAATTTTAGTGATAGGAGCTGGTGCAATGGGTTCTGCATTTACCGTTCCATGTGTTGATAATAAAAACAATGTTGTATTAGTTGGAACTCATCTTGAAAATAAAGCTATTGAACAAATAGCTTCAAATGATAATTTACATCCTGTCTTAAAGTGTAAACTTCCTAAGAATTTAAAAATAATAAAATTCGATAATTTTGCTGAAGAATTTAGAGAAAAACCAGATTTGATCGTTATAGGAGTTAGTTCAAAAGGTATAGATTGGGTAGGCAAAGAGATTTCAAAATATTATTCTGAAGGAACACCAATTTTATTGCTTACAAAAGGATTGGCCATATTAAACAATCAATTTGAAACTTTATCAGAAAAACTTAACCAAATTTTTAAAAAAAATGGATTTAAAGAAATAAATATTTCTGTAGCCAAAGGACCCTGTTTAGCCGCAGGATTGGCAAACAAAATGAGAACCAGTATTGTGGTGGCTAACAAAAATATTTCTGTAGCTAAGTCTATCGGAAAAATAATTTCTACCGATTATTATTCAACAGAATTTTCTGATGATGTTTTGGGAATTGAAGTCTGTGCAGCGTTAAAAAATATTTATTCAATGATAATAGGTGCCTCAGAAGGTTTAAGTAGTACTTCAGCTAATGCAGAAGTTAAAAGCAAACATTATTTTAATACTGCAGCCTCTTTAATGCATCAATCGATATCTGAAATGGCTCATTTTACTGAATTATTAAAAGGAAAAAAAGAAACCGTTTATGGACTAGCTGGCCTTGGAGATCTTTATGTTAGTGCAATTGGAGGAAGAAATAGTAAAATGGGAAAATATTTAGGTAACGGTGTTGAATATAAAAAAGCAAAGAGTGAATTTATGCCTAATGATACTGTTGAGGGCGCGGAGCTAGCTTTAGAAATTGGTCCAAAAATATTAAAAGAATTTAAAAAAGAAAATTTTCCACTGCTGATGGGTTTACTTGAATCTATTTGTAATAATAAAAAACTAAATATAAATTGGTAATAAATATTTCTTCAAATGATTAAATCTAATTGGGCTTATCCAACCACGGTTTGGTTTGGTAGTGGCAGGATTGTTGATTTACCTAAAGCTTGCAAGACGCTTGGCATAAAGAAACCTCTGTTTGTGACAGACTCAGATTTAGTCAAAACAGAAATGGTCGCTAGTGCAATTCAATCTAATAACAAAAATTTCATTCCCACAAAAGTTTATTCAGAGGTAAAAGGAAATCCTGTAAGTAGATACGTTACAAAAGGTGTAGAAGTTTTTAAAAGCGGAAATCACGATGGCGTAATTGCTTTTGGAGGAGGTAGCAGTTTAGATGTTGGCAAATCAATTGCATTATTAGAATCAAATAATAGACCTCTTTGGGATTTTTCTGGAGAGGGAAGTTTTTGGGCTGAAAACGACTATAATGAATCAATGGCAAAAAATAAAATGAGCAATCCCGATGAAATCAAACCAATTATTGCTATTCCTACGACTGCTGGAACTGGTTCTGAAATATCCAGAGCTGCGGCTATAATAAATGAAAAAACAAATGAAAAAAAAATAGTTTTTCATCCCAAAATGCTTCCGACGTTAACTATTCTTGATCCACAATTAACTTTGGGTTTACCTCCTTTTTTAACAGCAGCTACAGGCATGGATGCTCTCGCTCACAATTTGGAAGCTTATTGTGCTTCAGGATATCATCCCATGGCTGACGGTATAGCCCTTGAAGGGATGTGGTTAATAAAAAAATGGTTAATCATTGCAGTTAAAGAAGGAGACAATTTAGAAGCCAGAGGTAACATGCTTACTGCATCAAGTATGGGAGCAACTGCTTTTCAAAAAGGTTTGGGAGCAATTCACTCACTAAGTCATCCTGTTAATTCTGTTTTTAATATTCATCATGGTTTGTCCAACGCGATTTTTATGCCTTATGTTCTCACTTTTAACCGATCTGCAATAGAAAATAAAATTGCAAAACTAAGCGAATATCTTGAATTGAAAAATCCTTCATTTAATTCATTTATTGATTGGGTTTTGGATTTACGTGATAAAATTAAAATTCCGCATAAGTTATCAGAGTGTGCAAAAATAACTGATAAAGATATAGAAAAACTATCTCCTATGGCGCTGAACGATCCTTGTACTCCGGAAAATCCTAAAAAAACTACATTAAATGATATGAAACTGATGTACCGACATAGTATTGAGGGCAAACTATTTAATTAATAAATGAGCATTTTAAAACTATTGGTCGTAGAGGGTAATACGAAAGAAGAAAATTCCAATTTTAACAAAGCGGGTTGCGTACCTCAATCAGAAAATTTTAAACAACATATTAAAATGTTTGAACCAAATTGTGAAATAAATATTGTTGAACCTGGCGATGATAGTGCTATTTCAAAAATTATTGATTCTTTAAAGAAATATGATGGTATTATTTTAACTGGCAGTACTTTGCGTATAGATGATTTCAGTAATGAAGTTAAAAAACATATAGATTTTGCAAAAACATGTTTTAAACATGAAAAGAAAATTTTTGCAGCTTGTTGGGGATTGCAAATAACCGTTAATGCAGCTGGAGGAAAATGTAGGGTAGCTCCAAGTGGTCCCCATGTTGGTATTGCTTATGATATAGAACTTACCAATGAAGGAAAAAAACATAAGCTTTACTCTTCTAAGCCTCACAAATTTACAACACCCGCTTTTAATTATGATGAAGTAGAAATTCCACCAAACAACGCTGTTGTGCTTGCAAGTAATAAAATTAATAAGTTTGAAGCATTACATTTTACCGTTGGAAACTCAGAAATATGGGGATTACAATATCATCCTGAAATACCTTATGATTATATGATTAAATTAATTAAACATAGATCAAAAAAGCTAATTGATAATAAAAGTTTTAAAAACGAAACTGAAATTAATCAGCATATTAGTTTAATAGAAAAAGCCAAAGTCCAACTTAAGGATGATATTCGTTTACTAGAATTGAAAAATTGGATAAATTATCTTAAAGAAAATAATTAAAACAAACCTTCTATTTCGCCTTTTTCATTTAACTTAATAGAATGTGCGGCAGGTACTCTTGGAAGACCAGGCATTGTCATAATAGATCCGCAAATTACTATTATAAATTCCGCACCACTTGAGAGTCTAATCTCCCTAATTGGCAAGACGTGGCCTGTTGGTGCTCCTTTTAAATTGGGATCCGTAGAGAAACTGTACTGAGTTTTAGCCACACAAATAGGTAATTTACCAAATCCGTCCTCTTGCATTTTTTTTAGCTGATCTCTAATTTTTGTATCCGCTATTACTTCGCTTGCTCCATACATTTCTTTTGCAATGATTTCTATTTTTTCCCAAAGACTGGTATCGTTGGAATATAAAAATTTAAAGTTCTCTTTTTTTGTTTTTTTACAAAGCTCTACCACATGATTTGCAAGTTCTTTGGTTCCCTCCCCACCTTTAGCCCAATGCATACAAAGATTTGCTTTCACACCAAGTTTAGAACAATACTCTTCGATGATTTTAACTTCTTTGTTGGTATCAGTTATAAAATGGTTAATTGCAACAGTAACTTCTAAACCAAATTTTTTAATATTATTAATATGCCGTTCAAGATTAGGTAGACCTTTTTCAAGTGCTTCAATATTTTCTTTTTTTAAATCATCTTTTTTTACGCCACCATGCATTTTTAGTGCTCTAATAGTAGCAACAAGAACAACACAATTCGGTTGAATATCTCCTTTACGACATTTAATATTTAGAAATTTTTCGGCACCAAGATCAGCACCGAAACCTGCTTCTGTAACAACATATTCAGATAATTTTAAGGATGTCTTTGTTGCAATGATTGAGTTACAACCGTGAGCGATATTACCAAATGGACCACCGTGAATAATCGCAGGATTATTTTCAAGGGTTTGAGTAACATTGGGTCTAATAGCTTCTTTTAATAATACCGTCATTGGTTTATGTGCATTCAAATCTTTTGCATAGATTGGTTTTTTTTCTCGAGTATAAGCTACAGTAATATTTCCAATTTTTTTTTCGAGATCTTTCAAGTTATTGGATAAGCAGAAAATTGCCATTATCTCAGATGCGGGGGTAATATCAAATCCATCTTCTCTAGGAAAACCATTGGCTACACCACCAAGATTAATATTTATGGATCGAAGCGCTCGATCATTTAAATCAATCAATCGTCTCCACTCAATTCTTCTAACGTCAATATTTAATTTGTTTCCCCAATAAATATGATTATCAATTAATGCTGACAAAAGATTGTGAGCAGAGGTAATAGCATGAAAGTCACCTGTGAAATGTAAATTAATTTGTTCCATAGGAACAACTTGAGCGTAACCTCCTCCAGCTGCACCACCTTTCATTCCAAAAGAAGGTCCAAGACTGGGTTCTCTTAAACAAACAACAGATTGTTTTCCAATTTTATTCAGTCCATCACATAAACCAACAGACGTTGTAGTTTTTCCCTCACCGGCTGGAGTTGGAGTGATGGCTGTGACTAAAATTAAATTGCTATTTTTTTCCTTTAATTTATCGATATATTCTAAATTTAATTTGGCAATATGACGTCCCATAGGACTAAATGCACTATGTTCATCTGGGATACTGAGTTTTGTAAGCACATCTTTGATGGGCTTCATTTTCGCGGCTCTTGCGATTTCAATATCAGATTTTACACTACCCATTTGGACTCCTATATTCAAAAATAAGCATCATGTATACATTATTTATTATATCTACTACAAATAGAAAAATTTGGTTGAGTCATATAAGGTAATTCCTATGCAAAAATATTCCATATTCAGTTTAATAAAAAATGCTTTTAGCAATCACCAGAACTGGGAAGTAGCTTGGAAAGATCCTGAGCCAAAGAAAGAGTATGATGTTGTGATTGTAGGAGGGGGTGGGCATGGATTAGCTACTGCATATTATCTTGCGAAAGAACAAAAAATTACCAACGTAGCCATATTGGAAAAAGGGTGGATAGGCGGAGGTAACGTTGGAAGGAATACAACAATTCTAAGATCAAATTATATGTATGATGTCAACAATCTTTTTTATGAATTTGGCATGAAACTTTGGGAAAATTTAAGTCAAGAGTTAAATTATAATGTGATGTATTCACCGAGAGGTATTATTAATCTTGCACACTCCGATGCTCAATTAAATGCATATAGACGAAGAGGTAATTCTATGAGATTAAATGGCATTGATGCAGTAATGTTAGGCAGAGAAGAATTAAAAAAAAAGATTCCTTTTGCAGATTTTTCCTCTTCATGTCGATTTCCAATTTTTGGTGCCTTGATGCAACCACGAGGAGGAACTGCTAGACATGATGCTGTGGCCTGGGGGTATGCGCGACAAGCAGATTATATGGGAGTAGATATTATTCAGCACTGTGAAGTTACGGGATTTGATGTTCAGAATGGAAAAATTCAAGGCGTGCAAACTTCAAAAGGAAATATCAAAACGAAGAAAGTAGGATTATGTGTAGCGGGTAGCACGTCACTCCTCGCAGCAAAACTAAATATGAAACTACCCATTGAGTCGCACGTTCTTCAAGCTTGTGTTTCAGAACCTGTGAAACCTTTTCTAGATCATGTGGTTACCTTTGGAGCGGGCCACTTTTATTGTAGTCAATCTGACAAAGGTGAAATGGTTATGGGTGGAGACTTAGATGGTTATAATAGTTATGCTCAAAGAGGAAATCTTCCAGCTCTTCAACATGTATTAACCGAAGGTGTAGCTATGTTTCCAAATTTGAGTCGATTAAAAATGCTAAGGACATGGGGTGGCATTATGGATATGTCGATGGATGGATCTCCTATAATCGACAAGACTCATATTGAGGGTCTCTATCTAAATTGCGGTTGGTGCTATGGTGGATTTAAGGCAATCCCTGTTTCTGGATGGACCTTTGCCTATACAATTGCTCAAGATCAAGTTCACGAATTAAACTCAAAATTAAACTTAAATAGATTCCATAGCGGTCATCTAATTGATGAAAAGGGCGTGGGTACAAAAACTTGGATAGGGTAGCAGATGTTAGAAATTAAATGTCCTTATTGCGGAAAACGATCTCAAAATGAATTTTCTTATGGGGGCGATGCTAATATTAAAAGACCTCTGCTAGGAAAAGAAGTTTCGGATAAGGAATGGGATGATTTTGTTTATTATAGAGAAAATCCTAGAGGCAATCATTCCGAATTATGGCACCACGTTGCAGGTTGTAGACAGTGGTTCAAGGTTTCAAGAAATACCGCAACACATGAAATTTTTAAGACAGCAAAATTAAATGAGGAATTGTAGTTATTATTATGTCCCAGAAGTATCGATTAGATAATATTGGTTATATTAATAGGGATAAAAAAATCTCATTTACCTTTAATGGAAAAAAATATTTTGGTTACGAGGGAGATACACTTGCATCGGCATTATTGGCTAATGGAATTCATCTAGTGGGTCGCAGTTTTAAATATCATAGACCCAGAGGGTTTTTTGGAGCGGGTGTTGACGAGCCCAATGCCAAGGTTCAATTATATAAAGGAGCTAAAACAGAACCCAATGCTAATGCGACTGAAGTTGAATTAGTAGAAGGCCTTATAGTAAAAAGTCAAAATTGTTGGCCATCAGTTTCTTTTGATTTTGGGGCAATTAATAATTTGTTTCAAAAATTTTTTCCGGCTGGTTTTTATTACAAGACATTTATGTGGCCTAAAAGCTTTTGGTATAAAGTTTACGAACCTATTATCAGAAAGGCGGCAGGGCTGGGTGTAGCTCCACTTAAACCCGATCCAGATAGATATGAACACAAGTATGAATATTGTGATGTTTTAATTGCTGGTTCAGGACCATCCGGATTGGCAAGCGCCTTAGCTGCTGCAAAAAATGGGGCTCGAGTTATTTTAGCAGAAGATAAATCCCGATTTGGTGGAAGTTTACTAGTCGACGAAGTAACGATTGGAAATAAAAAAGGAAAAGAATGGGCTGATGAAGCAATTTCTCAACTCAAGTCTATGCCAAATGTTATCGTAAAAAATAGATCGCAGGTTTTTGGCTATTATGATCACAACATGATGGTAATGTTTGAAAAGACTAGAGATCATATTGAAAACCCAAATAAATTTACACCTCGACAAAAACTTTGGTACATACGCGCAAAAGAAATTGTTATTTCCACAGGATCCTTAGAACGACCATTGATTTTTGGTAATAATGATAGGCCAGGAATTTTATTATCTTCTGCAGCAAAGGAATATCTGAAAGTTTATGGGGTCCTTGTTGGTAGGAAACCAATTATTTTTACTAATAATGATAGTGCTTACGATACAGCCATAGAGTTTAAAAAAAATGGAATTAATCCACTCGTTGTTGATACAAGAACAAACTCTGATAGTTCTGTTATAAGTGAAGCAAAAAATTTAAATATTGACATTAAATTTTCTCATGGAATCGCTAATACAAAAGGCCACCTCAAAGTAAATTCAGCAACAATTGGAAAATTTAATAGTGATAAATCTAGCTATGAAAATTTAGAGGAGGTCTCTTGTGATTGTATTTGTGTTTCTGGTAACTGGACACCAACAGTTCATCTCTCCTCACAATCAGGAAACAAACTAAAATTCAACGAAACGATTGATGCGTTTATTCCAAGTCAGTCACGTCAAAAGGAGAGCACGATCGGATCTGCAAATGGGTCATTTACTTTAAAACAAGCTTTAGAAGATGGATTTAATAAAGGTTTTGAATTATCAAATAAAATAACTAATAAAAACTCAAAAAGTACAGCACCCACTTCTAATGAAAGAAGTTATGGAGAGCATGATAAATTTTGGTGTATGCCACTTCCCAAGAACAAACATTATAAAAGATTTGTAGACTTTCAAAATGATGTAGCTGTGTCAGATATAGAATTAGCGGTAAGAGAAGGGTTTAGATCCATCGAACATGTAAAAAGATACACGACGTTGGGCATGGCAACAGATCAAGGAAAAACAAGTAACTTAAATGGTTTGCAATTAGTTTCAAATATTGAAGGCAAAATAGTTCCTGAAGTGGGTCACACTACATTTAGGCCACCTTATACTGCAGTAACAATTGGTACGATTGTTGGCAGAGAAGTAGGAAAACATTATCGTCCAACCCGAAAATCTCCAATGCATGAATGGCATGAAAAGAATAATGCAGTCTTTGTTGATGCTGGATTATGGCTCAGGCCTCGTTATTATAAACAAGACAACGAAAGTTTGGAAGAAGCAGCAAAACGCGAAGCAAACAACGTAAGAAAAAATGTAGGGGTATGCGATGTTACTTCTCTAGGAAAAATAGATATTAAAGGTCCAGATACTGCTGAATTTTTAAATAGAATTTACACTAATGCTTGGATGAAATTGCCTGTAGGTAAAGCAAGATATGGCGTGATGCTTCGTGAAGACGGAATCGTTTTTGATGATGGAACCACTACCAGAATCTCAGAAAATCATTTTCATATGACGACTACGACAGCTCAAGCAGTAAATGTTTTGGCCCATTTAGAATATTATTTACAAGTTGTTTGGCCAGAGTTGAACGTTAATGTTTTATCAACCACAGAGCAATGGGCAGGAGCTGCGCTTGCTGGACCTAATTCTAGAGAATTATTAAGTAAGCTTTTTCCTGAAACAAATATTTTAAACGAAGCACTACCATTTATGGGATACAAGGAATCCGATTTATTTGGTGTGCCAGCAAGAATTTTTAGAATTTCGTTTTCAGGAGAACTAGCTTACGAAATAAATGTGGAATCTAGTTACGGAACATTTATGTGGGAAAAAATAATTGAATTTGGTCAAGAAATGAATATTGAACCCTATGGCACAGAAGCTCTTTCTACTTTACGAATAGAAATGGGGCATGTAGCAGGATCGGAACTAGATGGCAGGACGATTCCTTATGATGTTTCTCTTGAAGGTATGTTGAGTAAAAAGAAAGATTTTATTGGCAAAAGATCTTTAACTAGAGAAGCATTTTTAAATCCAAAGAGAGAAAAAGTTGTTGGAGTAATTCCTTTAGACAAAAAAACAACGATTCCGGAGGGATCACATTTGGTTAAAGATGGCAATGCGTCCTCACCAAATCCAAAATTGGGTCATGTTTCAGCTTCCTGTTGGAGTGTTGAATATAATAATCCATTTTCTTTGGCAATTATTCAAGATGGAAAAAACAGAATAGGAGAAAAACTTTACGCAGTTTCTCCACTTAACAACAAAAACATTGCTGTGGAAATAGTGTCGTCACATTATGTTGATCCAAAAGGGGAGAGAGTGAGATCATGACCGGGATTTCAGCCTTACAATCTATTCATAAAAAAGGTTTATTTGGGGATCATCATAAGAAGAACGAAAATGACTTACTTAAAATTTCTGAAATAAAAAATGTTAAAATAGTTCAGGTTGTTCAATACAAAAGATCAAAAATTCAATTGAAAGATATTCGGATTGATAGTTTGCAACTTCCAGAAAAAAGTCCGGAAGTAAATTCCAATGAAAAAACAAGAATTCTTTGGAATGCTCCAAAAACTTGGTTCATTGTATCCCATAAAGAAAATATTCTTAAAATCATCAAAGAAAAGTGCAACGATGAAAATTTTGCCATCACAGATATTTCTCATTCAAGAGCCATGATTCAAATTAAAGGTTCACAGGCGAGAGAGATATTAAAAAAAGGATGTCCAGTTAACTTAAATAACTTTAAGAAAAATAATTGTGTAGGTACAGTCTTTCATGGAATTAACATTTTAATTGATTTGATAGATGTTAAACCTGAAACATTTAATCTTTTTGCACTAAGGAGTTTTGGAGAATCTTTCTATCACGACATTACCGATGCAGCTTTAGAAGATGGTTATGTAGGCGTTTAAATGAAAATACTCATTATTTAATAATAATATTATCACAATTTTTATACAAAATTATTGATTTTTCAATTGTAAGTTGTCTTTGGGGGTTACATTAATTTAGCGTATATGTTTCAATCATTTGCGAAAAAAAAATGTAAGGGAGGAGTAATGAATACGTTTAAAAAAATAATACTTTCTGCAGTGATTGCTTTGGGTTTCACAGCGTTTGGTGGAATAGCTAATGCAGCGTGTGGAAAAGTTGTAGTAGCTAGTCAAAACTGGGCATCTGCAGAATTAATGGCCGAAGTTGATAAGTTCATATTGGAAAAAGGTTATGGTTGTGAAGTTGAACTTATTCCGGGTGCAACAATGCCAACATTTACTTCAATGGATGAAAAAGGTGCTCCAGATATGAACCCAGAACAATGGGCTAATGCTGTTTACATACCTTTAATTAAAGCAGTTGAGGAAGGTCGTTTAGTTATAGCTAATAAAGCACCAATTACTGGCCTTGGAGAAGGTTGGTGGTTAACTCCTGGATCTATTGAAAAACATCCAGAGTTAAAAGGTATGACTGCTGTTGAAATCTTGGAACACCCTGAGTGGTTTCCTTATAAAGAAGATTCTTCAAAAGGAGCTTTTGTTGGTTGTCCTGCAGGTTGGGGATGTCAGTTAGCTAACGCGCAACTTTTCAGAGCATTTGAAATGGAAAAAAAAGGTTGGGTATTAGTTGACCCAGGTTCTGCTGCAGGTTTAGATGGTTCAATATCTAAAGCAGCTGAGTCAGGAAATCCTTGGCTTGGATATTATTGGAACCCAACATCAATAGTTGGAAAATATGGTTTAATACAGCTTGATTTTGGTGTGCCATTTGCAGGTAGAGAGAATTGGGACAAGTGTATAACTGTAGCTGAGCAAGATTGTGCAGATCCTAAACCATCTGCTTGGACTGAGTCTGAAGTAAATACAATCATTACAACTAAGTTTGCAAAACAAGGTGGAAAAGACATTGTTAAGTATATTGGAGATCGTACTTATCCAGGTATTGTAATGAATGGAATGCTTGTTTACATGGCTGACAATCAAGCTGGAGGTTCTGATGCGGCAATTGAATTTTTAAGTAAACACGAAGATGTTTGGACTAAATGGGTATCTTCTGGTGTTGCTAAAAAAGTCAAAGCTGGTCTATAAATCATAAGTTATTTTAACGAGCCTATTTATTTAATAGGCTCGTTATTAGTATAATAAGATAAAATGGAATTCTTTACTAAATTTCCTGTAATGGAACGAATTGCTCTTTTGGAGATGAAGAAGGGAATTGATTTAAGTTTTAGACAATTTTCTCGTGAATACGGTGATGGCATAGAAGCTTTTTTTGATCCATTGTTATTTTTTTTAGTATGGTTGGAAAAATTGTTACTTAATTCACCTTGGCCAATAATAATATTGGCTATAGCAATTTTAGCTTGGTTCGGTTCCAGAAGTTGGGCGTTAGTTGTTGGAAGCGCATTAGCATTCATGCTTATTGGCTACTTTGGTATGTGGAATGATTGCATGGCAACAGTCGCAATTATCACTGTCTGCACTACTTTATGTATAGCTGTTGGTATTCCACTAGGAGTTTTAATGTCCAAATCTGATAGAGCTGAAAAAACCATTCTTCCTGTTTTAGATATGATGCAAACTATACCAAGCTTTGTTTATTTAGTTCCAATACTGATGCTTTTAGGCATAGGTAAAGTTCCTGGTTTAATTGCTGTTTGTATTTATGCAGTACCTCCTATTATAAGATTAACAAATCTTGGAATTCGTGAGGTTGATAAAGAAACTTTAGAAGCCATAGATGCTTTTGGAGCCACAACTTGGCAAAGACTGACAAAAGTTCAAATTCCACTAGCACTTCCAACTATATTCGCTGGAGTAAATCAAACTATTATGATGGCGTTAGCCATGGTTGTGATTGCTTCTATGATAGGTGTAAAAGGATTAGGAGTACCTATTTTGCGTGCTATTTCAAATCAATACCTTGCGTTGGGCTTAATGAATGGTTTGGCTATTGTGGCCTTGGCTATTATTTTCGATAGAGTTTCTCAACATTACGGCAAAAGAATTCAAAAGCACCGTGAAGGAAGAAACTTATGAGTGCGGTTAAAATTAAAATTGAATCTTTATATAAAATTTTTGGAAAAAACCCAAAAGAAGGAATGAAACATGTTAAAAATGGTGTTGATAAAGTTGAACTTTTAGAAAAATATAACCATGTCCTTGGACTTAAAGATATTAATCTTGATATTCATGAAAAAAGCATTCAGGTAGTTGTAGGTTTATCTGGCTCAGGAAAATCTACTTTAATTAGACATATTAATCGTCTAATTGAACCTACATCGGGAAAAATTACAGTCGATAGGACGGATGTAATGTCTTATGACAAAAATGCTTTAAGAAATTTTAGGAGACGAAAAACAGCAATGGTATTTCAAAGATTTGCTCTAATGCCGCATATGACCGTTATCAAAAATGTTTCTCTTGGATTAGAAATGCAAGGAATTGATCCAAAAGAAATTGAAAAAAGAGCATTACACTGGATTCAAAAAGTGGGTTTAAGTGGTTACGAGGAAAGATATCCTCAACACTTATCGGGCGGTATGCAGCAACGAGTAGGTCTTGCTAGAGCACTTGCCAATGATTCTGATATCTTGTTAATGGACGAACCCTTTAGTGCGCTCGATCCTTTAATAAGAAAAGATGTGCAGGAAATTCTTTTAGAAATTCAATCAGAATTAAACAAAACGGTCGTTTTTATTACTCACGACTTAGACGAAGCCCTTAAACTTGGAGACAGAATAGCCATTCTCAAAGATGGAGAAATGGATCAGGAAGGTTTGCCGGTAGATATTTTGTTAAATCCTGGAACTGAATATGTAAGAAAATTTGTTGAAGATGTTAATCGTTCTCGTGTTTTAAGATCCAAACACATTATGCAAAAAGTAAATGGGATAGATTTATCCAGAGCTTTTGTGGTTAATGAAAATGATTTTATCGAAAAATTTATTGATAGAGTTGTAACGGAAAAACCATCAATGATTGCTGTTCAAGATAAACAAAACAAGAATGTGGGCTGCATTTCATCAAAAAGACTTTCTGAAATCTTAAAAAAATAGCTTATATTAATTTAATATGAGTAAAAATAATAATTATCGAATAGACAATCTTCAATACAGCAACTGGTCTAAAGAAATATTCCAGATAAATAATGAAGCAAAATTAGACGCGGTTCACGTCACTATCGCCTACCATGAAGATTTTGATGAAGTGAAAAAGAATGTAGCGACATGGAATAAATACTTTCAAGATTATAAAGATTTAATATTTCTGGGAAAAACGTTTCAAGATATTGAAAAAGCTCATCAAGAAAAGAAAACAGCAATTTTTTTTGGATTCCAAAATTGTTCTCCCATAGAGGATGATATTGGTTTAGTTGAAGCAGTTCATAAAATGGGTGCGCGATTCATGCAGCTTACTTATAACAATCAATCATTATTAGCGACTGGCTGTTATGAAAAAAATGATAGTGGAGTTACGCGAATGGGAAAAGAAGTAATTAAAGAAATGAACAGAGTAGGAGTGGTTGTAGACATGTCACATTCAGCCGAGAAATCAACTTTCGATGCAATAGAGTTATCATCAAAACCCATAGTAATTACACATGCAAATCCATCTTTTTGGTTCGCAGCAAAAAGAAACAAATCAAATGGACTTTTAAAAGCTCTAGCAGATTCTGGTGGAATTTTAGGCCTTTCTTTATATCCTCATCATTTGAAAGATGAATCAAATTGTACGCTTGAAAGCTTTTGTGCAATGGCTGCAAAAACTTCAGAAATTATGGGAGTTAAACATATTGGGATAGGATCGGATCTTTGTTTAAACCAACCTAATTCTGTTGTTGAATGGATGAGAAATGGAACATGGACTAAAACAAAAGATTATGGAGAAGGTAGCTCAAACAATCCACATTTTCCAAAACAACCAAAATGGTTTGAAGATGCTCGGGGATTTAATAATTTAGAACAAGGTTTAAAGAAAGTTGGATTTCAAGACACCGAGGTAAATGACATACTGGGGAATAATTGGTATAATTTTTACCGAGGTATAAACAATTGAATAAACCTAATATAAAACTTCGAGATCCTTCAATTGTGATGAAGTTATCAAGACTGGGCTCATTTCATCAATCTAAATTATCATTTCTTAGAAGCTTCATCAGAGAATTCAAAAAGTGGAATTATAAAAGAAATTTATTCGATCTTGATGAAAATGGTTATGGTACTGCGGTATATTCATTTGAAAAAAATGGAAGAAATTATTCATTGGTTTGTTTTGCGCAACATATAGAGCCACACGAAAGATCTGATAGAGTGATTGCTACAAAATGGGATGCAGCGTTTGTTTTACATGATGGAGTTCCAACCGAAGAAGATATAGACCGTCTTAGAGACAACGTTCCTAAACAAGAAATAGGGAGAGTATCTTATAAGGAGCTTACTTTATCTAGAGCAAATAAATCAGTAAGAGCATTCGATCACGTAGTGAAGTCATTAAGCGAAGGTAAACAACCAGATAAAGATTTATTAAGTAAAGTGGGTTATTTATATAGAACAACAGCAGTTTATGGTTCAGGAAAATTTGGCCTAGCTGATCGTTTTAGAATTAAAGATAGAAAAGAGATTTACGGTCCTTTTAGATTAGAAATGATGTTGGTTTATCTGGTTCGTCAGTTTACTTTCGATCAAGTTAATCATATTGCACAATCTAAGAATCCAAATAAAGCGGCTACTCTAGATGAAAATATTGCAAGAAACTTAGGCATAGGAAATTCAACAGGATTGGGCATGGCACCTTTTATAGTTAATCATCCAACACTTTTGCATAATTGGATTTATTGTAGAGAAAAAGCTTTAAGGGAAATTAGATCTATAGAAAAGATAAGTGTTGATGATTTTAATCTTTTTATAGATTGCTTCACTAAATCAAAATTGAGCATTGATTCATGGCTAACTGATAGCAAATATCAAATTAATAAAATTAATTCCTTAAAATCTGATTTGGTAAAATTTACTCAATATTTAGAAAAAGATTGTTCAACAAAAACTAGTAGTTTATGGAATAAAATTTATCTATGGGTCGAAGAAAATCTTGGTGAAGAGTGCATTGAATACATTGTATCTATGATGATGGAGCCATACGATCATATTGTTGATCCATTAATTAATGAAATGAGTTCAGAAGAAGAGAAATACTTTAATATTCCTACTCACAGAAAAGTCTCCGATCTTAAAAAAATCATTGAAAATAATTATAAATCAATTATTAAAATCGATTTTAAGGAAAAAAATAATATCGCTAATTTTTGGTTTATATCAAAAAATAAAGAGGAACCCAGAGTTGCTAATAGGCATGAGGAACTTGGTTCTGAATTGGAACAGCCATTAGCTATTGCAAGAGATATTAAGCAACTCTATGAAAGAGTACTAAAAACAAAACAAACAGATACTGTCGCAAAATTTTTATTCAATAATGATGATGTAAGACATGTTGTTAGAAGAGCTTTCATTGTTGAACAATTTCCATATTCTGAAATTCAGGACAACACTATTGGTGCTTCATTGGTGCCAATAGATATGCTTCGATTAAAACTTTCTTTTTTTGGGGCTGTTAAATTTGATCCCAGATCAGATAAATGGCTTAGAATAAATATGTATCAAGGAGCACCTTTGCCCCATGAAATGAAACGTTCAAATGATACTTGGGTTTATAATTCACTTCATTAATTATGCAGTCATTTAGCGAAATTGATACAACATCAAAGCGAGCTTCTAAAGCAGCTGGATTTGCTTGGGGTATTGCCGAAGAAGTCGGCAAAAATATGAGAAATTTAGAAATGTTTGGATTGCCAGGTGTGAAGAATTTAAATTTATATCTTCAGAAAATTAATAAAAGTCCTACAGAAAAACCTAAAAAAATAGAAAAAGAAAACAAACCTCAATCTAAAGAATTTTGTCCAATTCATTGTGGCACCATTTTTTTAGATAACTGCAAAATGTTGGAAGCATTAAAGTCAATTAAATTTTTTAATGTTAGCTATCCCTTATTACTATTACCATTTCTTAGTAGAGCATCAGACATAGTGGGAAAGAAAATATCTGCACAATATGAAGAAAATAATTTTTTGTTGAATTTTAATAAAACTATTTTTTCTAAAAATATTAAAAGTGATCAAATTATTACCTTGGCAAAGGAAGTTTCTATAGAATTTTTAGAAAATAATAATTCATTTTCCGATCAGGAATGGAAGGAGCTTTATAAACTTTCCGAAGAAACTTTTGTTGAGGAAACTGATAGTTTAAAAGCAAAAGGGGCAGGGGCAGGTTTAACGGATAACGACTGAATCTTACTAATTTAAAATTTAAAATTGTTCAGTTTCGGTAGAATCTTTCATTGCCGTTGTAGAGCTTTCACCTGAACTAATTGTATTTGATACCGCATCAAAGTAGGTGGTACCAACTTCTTTTTGATGTTTAGTAGCTGTATAACCATCACTTTCACTCGCAAACTCTTGTTGCTGTAAAGTTGAATAAGCGGTCATTCCATTATTTTTATATTTTCTTGCTAAATCAAAAACAGCATAGTTTTGAGCATGAAAACCTGCAAGGGTTATAAATTGAAACTTGTAACCCATTTTACCAATTTCCTTTTGAAAATTTTTTATTTCATTATCTGATAAATTTTTTTTCCAATTAAATGAGGGCGAACAATTGTAAGCTAGTAATTTACCTGGAAATTTATTATGAATTGCTTCTGCAAAAATCTTCGCCTCTTTTAAATCAGGTTTAGCCGTTTCGCACCAAATTAAATCACTATAAGGTGCATAAGCCAAACCACGGGAAATAGCTTGGTCTAGGCCACATTTAACATAATAGAATCCTTCTGGTGATCTTTTTCCTGTAAGAAATTGTTTGTCATTTTCATCAAAATCATTAGTAATTAATTTTGCAGCGTTTGCATCAGTTCTTGCCAAAATAATAAGAGGAACACCCATGATATCTGCAGCAAGTCTCGCTGATTTCAAATTTCTAACCATAGTTTGGGTAGGCACTAAAACCTTGCCACCCATATGACCACATTTTTTTTCTGAAGCAAGTTGATCCTCAAAATGGGCTCCTGCTGCGCCAGCTTTTATAAATTTTTTTGTGAGTTCAAATACATTTAGTGGTCCACCAAATCCAGCTTCGCCATCTGCTATGATTGGCATCTGAAAATCTATTTTATCTTTTTCATTAATTTTACCTTCGATAATTTCCATATGTTGAATTTGGTCAGCTCTGATTAATGCATTATTCATTGCCTCTACTAATTTTGGAGCACTATCGTAAGGATATAAACTTTGATCTGGATACATTTCACCAGCACTATTTGCATCAGCAGCTACTTGCCACCCACTTAAATAAATAGCTTTTAGACCCGCCTTAGCATGTTGAATTGCATGATTACCTGATAATGAACCTAGTGTATTTACGTAGGGTTCAGTATTTAATAAATTCCAAAGTTTTTTTGCAAGTGATTTACTAAGTGAATATTCAATATTAAATGTGCCCTTAAGCTTCTGCACGTCTTGCTCTGAATAATCTCTCTTAATCCCAGCAAATCTTTTTAGGTCAAATGAGACATTGCTCGTTTTAATATTTGCTTTCATGAATTTCGATCTTACGGGCTATTAAAGATTGGCCTTATTGATTGATATCAAATTCTTGCTGGATATCGTTCATACCAGCACTTCCCCAATCCTGATCATCTTCTCGAACGTAGAGGCCACTTTCAGAAAATTGGCTACTTTGTTGATTTTTCTCAACTTGTTTATTTGGATCCAATAAGTCGTTCATGCATTTACTATATTTACAAAAAATTGTAGATGCAATATTTTTCTTGATTTTCATAATAAATTAGTAAATATTTGTAAATAAATTATTTACTATTTGTAAATTTTGTAAAAATGTCTCAAATAAACTTACAAATTGGCTATAAAATTAAAAGCAAAAGAAGAAAGCTTGGTATTTCACAAGTTGATATGGCTAAAAAATTGTCCATTTCTTCAAGTTATCTAAATTTAATTGAAAGCGGTAAACGCAAAATAAACGTAGATCTTCTGCTTAAATTAGCGAATGAGCTTGGAATTGAAATATCAGATATTTCTAAACAAACAGATACAAATCTGTATCAAAATTTAATGGATTTATTAGGAGATAATTTATTTGAGGATTTAGACATTACAAATTTTGATATTAAAGAAGTTGTTAATACAAATCCTTTGATTGCTAAGGCTTTGGTAAAACTCGGAGATAATTATAAGAAAAAAAATCAGGATATAGTTACTAAGGTAGAAAATATATCAGGCAAATTCATTGATAATAACAAAAATTCATTTCCTGGAGAAGTTGTTTCAGACTTTATACAAGAAAATGAAAATTATTTTCCAAAATTAGAAGAATTTGCAAATAAAATCTTTTCTGAAATTCAAAACAATAATCGAACCAGTTATTTACATTTATGTGAATATTTATTAAAAAAACACAAAATTGAAGTTAAGGATGTAATTCCAGATGAAAAAAAACCTTTTACAAAAAAATTTGACCCAATTAAAAAAACTTTTCTTCTATCAGATTATTTGACACTAGCAACAAAAAAACTTCATGCAGCTGCACAAATTGCTCATTTAGATGCAAATGATATTCTTGATGAATATTTAGATACTTTCAAATTTCCTTCAGAAGAATCTAGAAAATTATCGAAAGTTGCCCTACTCAATTATACTGCGGCTGCAATATTAATGCCCTATAAACTTTTTTATAAAGAATGTAAGGAACAACGATATGACTTGGAACTTTTACTAAATACTTTTGCTACTTCTTTTGAGCAAGTAGCACATCGGGTAACATGTCTTCAAGATCCTAATATGAAAGGCATTCCTTTACATATGTTAAGGGCAGATATAGCAGGAAACATATCAAAACGTTTTTCTTTATCTGGAATTGAAATTCCTCGTTACGGGGGTGCTTGTCCTAAATGGAATATTTATTCAGCTTTTACTACACCAGGGAAAATTCATGCGGCAGTATCAAAAATGCCTGATGGAGAAAGATATGTTTGTATTGCAAGAACAGTAGAAAAAGGAATTGCAAAACATGGAATGTTTAAAAGTTTGTTATCAATAGGATTAGGTTGTCAGATAAAATACGCAAAGGATTTTGTTTATACTGACTCCTTAAATTTAAATGATAAAAACACTGAAGTGCCAATAGGAGTTAATTGCAGAACCTGTGATCGTATGGATTGTCAACAGCGAGCTTTTCCTCCACTACACAAAAAATTTGATATTGATCTTAATAAAAGAGGAATATCAGTTTACGTTGCTGACTAATCACAAACTGCAATCCATTAGTTTGGTTGTGGCCTTTCATTATTTTATTTTTTTAATTCTGCTTGTAACGCCGCTCTCTTCTTTTTGATTAAATTTATTGCTATTTAATTTTGATAATTCTTCAATTCTGAGACCTTTAGTATTAATAGTGGGTAAATTGTTTTTTTTCATTCCTTGGTGTCTTGCATAAACTGCCTTTTTTTTGTTTACCTGATGAGGTTGAAAATCACTTATATCTTCAATTTTTAATTTATCTCCGATATGAATAAATCCAGCTTTAGAAGCCTCGTTAAATAAATCTAAACCTTTTTTAGTTCTAACAATTACAGAATTAAATCCCTCATCTTCTCCTTTTGGTGATCCACCTCTCCATGTGTCTAAAGTAGCAATGTCTGCACTCTCACCAATGGCATCAGGACATATCTTACATCTAAATGGAACTCTCCAAGTTGATTCTTCTCCCCAAAAAGAATTGTAATCTCTGTCGTACTCACGTCCATCTTTTGTTTTGATGTACATCTTTCCTGGATTTCCATAGCCTCTATATCTGAAAATAGATAATTCATCTTCTTTTACTTTAAAGCTTTCAATAAAGTCTTCTGATTTTGTAAATTCAGCAAATCCTCCACATACTAAAGTTAATAGATATTTACATAGTTGATTCACCCTCGGATCAGTTTTTGATAATTGTCTGATTGCACTGATATCACAAGGCTTGCCAACAAAAGCAAAGAGTTGATTTAAATCAAGTGCCTCGTGAAATTTTTCTAACGGCGCTGCTGGCCCATATCTTGATCGACTTTCACCACTTAAGAGTTCTTCCTTGTTATAACTAAATTTAGGTAAACTGCGCATTGGTTTTTTTGGATCAGCAGCTGTATGCATAATAAATTTAACTTTTTTAGATTCGAGTAGATAAATAGATAAGCCGTTGAGCAAACCGCCTGTTGAACTTTGAAATCTTATTTTTTTGTCAGTAGACCAGGTATAACAAAGAGATAAATAATAACCCCAAACAAGATCATGTTTAGCTCTTTGATCAACTTCTTCTTTTGGAAGACCTTCTACGATCGTGCCAGGGCAGACATTCACTATTTTCTTAAAAATTTCTGGTGAAATTTTACTAATTTCTTTTGGTTCAAGTCTTCCTTTGGACGTCATAGTAACTTCAATTTTATCTTTCCCAGCAATACTTTGACAAAGGCCACAGCCAATACAAAGGCCATTATCAACTATATCCGACAGTTGATTTACTGATCGATTCATCAAAAATTAATTTTTATAGGACGGATCAATTTTTTCACACTTACGCTTTAATGCGGGCCATTCATTTACTCCAGGTGCAAAAGCTTCATATTGTTTTTGAGATTGTTCCCAAAAAGTTTTTGCTGCATAATCCAATTTGAGACCAGATCCTTGTGCTTGAACAGCAACTTCACACATGCGGATTGCATAATACATATTCATAAAAGCTTCTCCTGCTGTTTCGCCCACAGTAAGCAAACCATGATTACGCATAATTAAAACTTTATTGTCACCAAGATGTTTCGCAATTCTATGTCTTTCATCAACATCAACTGAAAGACCTTCCCAATCATGATAGCCAACTTTACCATAAAGCATTGAAGAATCTTGAACTAAGTGAGGTATACCACCTTTAAGTGCTGTGGCTGCAAGCGCAGCTGGTGGATGAGCATGAAATACAAATTTATTTTTTGGATGGTTTAAATGAACTGCACTATGAATAATAAAACCAGCAGTATTTACATCTGAGGGGCCTTCTAAAACTTTACCGTTTTCATCTACTTTAATTAAATTTGAAGCTGTAATTTCTTCATACAACAGGCCAAATCGATGCATAAAAAAAGCATGTTCAGTACCAGGTGTTCTTGCTGTTATATGATTCCATACAGTATCGTCCCAACCCATCATATGAGTAAGACGAAACATGGCAGCAAGATCAACTCTTACTTCCCATTCCTCTGCACTCATATCATTTCTTCTGTCTTTAACTTTTGTATTCATATTTTTCCATTTTCATATTAATCGCTTAAACCATCTACCTCAATATTTTCTCTTTCATAGTGAATAGGCATCGCTTTCCCATAAACTTGTTTGCTATGTTCAGGTTTATTAACTCTATAAGGATCTTTGACATAGCATGGCAAAGCTATATACCTTGATCTATTACCTTCAATTTTAGTAACTCTATGCATTGAAAACCTTCCTTTAAAAATTTGAAGGTCGCCAGGATCTAAATCTAATGATTTAACTGGATTTCTATCACCTCTTAAAACTTTTGTAACATTTTCATAATTTTCATTATCTTTACTTCTTAGCTCAGGTGAATATTCAAATATTCCTCCTTTTTCTGCTTTTTGCACCAATAAGCTTAAGGTAAATTCGTTTCCGTCAAAGTGCCAAGGAAAATAATGACCAGGATGCATGATGCTATATGGATTTTTTCCAAGAGGATCTGCCCATTTATAAAGTGGATAAACATCTAAACAATCAGATACAAATTTTAGCATTTCATCAGAATAGTGAAGATGATTTAAATCTGAATCCTCTTCTAAATCATCAGAATTTAAGTAACCACTTTCTCTAACAGTAAAAATTCTTTTTGGATGATCTTTAGGAAGAGTTTCATCATCTTTTGTAAAATAAGGATTATGTTTGTCTTTTGTCCAATGAACTTTATTCAAGTTACGTTCAGCTTCTTGTTTCATTCTATTTATAGACTCTTCTCTAATGAAATTTGGAATCACGCAACATCCTATTCTGTCTAACTCTTTTTTAGTTTTATTGACTAATTCTTTATATTTAAGATTTTGTGTTTCGTGAATTGGATACGCGTTGAGGTCAATTATATTTTTAAGTTTCGTCATATTAAATTTTTTCTAAAGGATGATGCGATAGTAATTCTAGTCCGTTTTCTTTAATCAAATATTGTTGCTCTAACTTTACTCCCTCCTTACCACCAACTTCACCGATATAAGATTCAACAGTAATAGTCATATCTTTTTCAAATTGACCTTTTTCATCAGTTACTTCTGTAGGATATTTAACCATTGGCCACTCATCACACAAACCAATTCCATGTACTATGCAGGGATATCGGTTACCATAATATGCTTCTGGAAGGACCCACGATTTTGCAACAAACTCTTTAAAAGATAAGCCAGGTTTAATTAGTTCAGCATTGTGATGTATGTGATCGATTGCCATTTGATAAATTTTTTTTTGTTCAGAATTAAATTTATGTCCTTCAACGAAAGCTCTTGAGATGTCAGCACAATATCCATACGGACCAACCATGTCCGTATCAAAAGAGACTATTTCATTTTGTTGAATTATCCTGTTGCTAGCTTCTTGCATCCATGGATTAGTTCTTGGACCCGAAGATAATATTCTGCCTTCTATCCATTCACCTCCACTTTCAATATTAGTTTTGTGTAATAATGCCCATAACTCATTTTCCGTCATTCCAGCTTTTAGTTCTTTACCCATTAATCGAACGCCCTTTTCGCAAACTTCCATCGACGCTTTCATGCATTGTATTTCTTCTTTGGATTTTATTTTTCTTGCTTGTTCGAGAATTTCTTTTCCTTCGATAATTTTTAATCCAATTTTATTAAGCGCTAGAATACCTGGACCGTTACTAACATCGACTGCCAACTGTTTGTTTTTTCCACAATGTAAGTTCATTAAATTTTCAACTTCACCTGTCCATTTTTTAAGCTGATTTTCAACTTGGTCTCCAACTGAAAAATAGTCCCAAGTAATTCCTTGTCTTATTTCATCAATCAAAGTTAGATGTTTGGCCAGGTGTCCACAATTAAAATATTCATAAAGAATAACGGGGCCGCTTACCGGAATGAAGCAATAACGAGTTAAGTTATGCATATTATATATGCTCATATTTGTTGTATCTAATGCGTATCTGACATTTACTGGATCAAATAAAATACAGGCACCAATATCTCTTTTTGCTAACTCTTTTTTAACTCGATCTAATCGATAAGATCTCAAAAGATCAAAATCGATTTCATCTTCATGGAGTCTTTTTTTTGAAATAAATTTAGATGAGTAATTAGAATCGGGTAATATTTTCCGATTAAATTTCATATTTATAATTGAATACCGACGTTTTTCACTTGAAGATAACTTTTCAAAGCTTCTTGTCCTTTTTCACGACTGAAGCCTGATTGTTTATATCCTCCAAAAGGTGTAGCAATACTTCCGGTAAACCAACTATTAACGTAAACCTGGCCAACTTCTAGTTTTTTTGATGTTATAGTTGCCTGATCTAGATCTTTAGTAAAGACACCAGCTGCTAAACCATAATTACTATCATTTGCAATTTTTATAGCTTCTTCAGGATCTTGATATTCAATAACAGAAAGTACTGGTCCAAAAATTTCTTCGTTAGCGATTGTCATGTCTTGTTTTACTTTGTCAAAAACAGTTGCTTCGAAAAAGTAACCCTGTCTATCCAAACGTTTTCCACCCGCAACGGCTTCAGCACCTGCTTGGACACCAGAACGAGCATAATTTTCTACTTTTTGTAATTGTTTTTCTGAAATAACTGGAGTTAATTCACCACCTTCGTAACCCGCTCCAACTTTAAGTGATTTTGATAATTTTGCTAGTTTTTCAAGTAATTCATTCTTTACAGATTTATGAACAACAGCTCTAGACATTGCCGAACAGATCTGTCCTGCGTGTCCAAAAATTGCTCCCTTAGCTGTTTCGACAACTTTATCTAAATCTGCATCAGGATAAACGATGGCAGCCGATTTACCACCCATTTCGACAACAACAGGAACCGCTCTGTCAGCTGCTACATGAAGTATTTTTTTACCCGTTGGAACAGATCCAGTAAAAGTAATTTGAGCCACATCTTTATGAGAAGTTAAATAGGTTCCCGCTTCATCACCGTAACCACAAATGATATTTATAGTTCCTTTGGGGACGCCTGCTTTATCTAACGCTTGAGCAAAAAACGAAGCAGCTGCTAATGGAGCCAATTCTGGAGTTTTAACAACTGTTGAATTACCAGTTGCAAATGCACACGCCAACGATCGACCTAACATTGAAATTGGATAGTTCCATGGAATAATGTGTGCTGAAACTCCGTAGGGTTCTAAAACTGTATAATCGATCACTCCTTTATTAACTGGAATTGTCCTTCCCTCAAGTTTGTCTGTTAGACCACCGTAATAATCAAAATAGTTTGCTGCATCCACAAATTCATATTCAGCACCCGGGAGAGGTTTACCATTTTCATAGCATAATAATTTTCCCGCTTCTTTTGAAACTTTGCGTAGCTCTTCTGCGATTTTCCTCATTAATTTTGCTCGGTCCATAGGATGCATATCAACTAAAACCCTAGACTTAAAAGCTTTATGAGCAGCTTCAACAGCTACATCAACATCTTCTTTTTTGGCACAAGCAACTTCACCTATAGTTTTTGCTGTTGCTGGATCGTCAACTTTGATAGTCTCTTTGGAAAGGCTATCCATCCATTTTCCATCTATGTAGCTCTGATATTTTTTCATAAGAATTTTTTCATCATTTATATCAAGTTTGTTACAACCCATTTATGAAAATGATGGGTTGGATTGTCCATAATTGGAGAAAAATTTCCACCATTATAAGCAGGAGAATTTCTTCCTTCTTGCATACCCTCAATAATACTCACATCTTGTGATTGAACTCTACTCCAGAGTTTTAAATTTTGTTTTCTAAGAGGTTTAAATTTATTTGAATTTGCTGCTTCATTGCCCACATAATATATTTCCATATGTTCTATTGTGTATGAATGGTTAACCGGTTCTAGCCAGTAAGCATAATAGTGATCTTTATGTATACCCAACATTACATTTGGAAAAAGAGCGACATATTCAGCAACGTTTACTTTATCTTTTGACCAATTCGGAAAACATGGAAATTTTTTTTTACCTTTAAATTTAGGTTTATAAACAACAGTTCCTTGACCCGCAAATCTATTGGGCAAACCTTGAATATGATAATGATCGTTTATTTTAGAATATTTGTTTAACTCTGGATGAACCCAAGGCAGATGATAACTTTCGCAATAATTCTCTATTGCAAATTTCCAGTTACATTTTGCTTTTAATTGAAAATAACCTAAGTCTTTTGGATGTTTAATTAATTTTTGATCTTTTTCAGGCCAGAATTTATTCCAACGATCACTTAAAGGTTTAATATATTGCTCAAATGGAACTTCATTATTAGAAATGTTTACAACAATCATATCTAGCCATACATAAGATCGAACTTCTTTAAGACCACTAGACAATTTATCAAAACCTTCAGCTTCATGTTTGTTCATTCCACCTAGATGAGGCGTTGAAACAAGAGTACCATCAAGGTCGTACGACCAAGAATGATAAGGGCATCGCAAAACATTTTTTATTTTGCAAGATTTTTGTAAAATTTTATAACCTCTATGACTGCAAACATTATGATAAACTTTAATTTGTTTTTTTTTATTACGTAATATAATCAAAGGAATTCCTAATAAATCAAAAGTTTTTGCATCACCTGGATTGGGAACTGAACTTGCAACACCAATAACAACCCATTTATCTTCAAACAATTTTTTTCTTTCTATTATTGAGTATTCTATGCTGTTGTAACATTCGTTGGGCAAGCCATGAGCTTTAGAAATAGGTAGATTAACCACATCTAATTTTTCTTTATTTATAATGTCGTATATATTTTTTTGTCCATTAAGTTTGTGAACCATATAAAAATCCTAGCATTTTAATATAAATAGGCAATACATTTTAAATGAAACCTCTAGACATTCACC
>ENA-OQTX01000043-OQTX01000043.1-marine-metagenome-genome-assembly--contig:-NODE-43-length-34755-cov-3.556722_pt1 | contig 34755 bp, 34 predicted proteins | sample MGYA00240992_ERZ505281 | MGnify/ENA primary metagenome ERZ505281 (study PRJEB26146, sample SAMN05422147) | marine metagenome | isolation source: South Atlantic Ocean | place: Atlantic Ocean:South Atlantic... | reverse complement strand
GCTCGCCGCCCTTGGGGGCATTCGGGTTGGTGTAGTTGAAGTGGGTAAAATCAGCGGGGTAGAGCGGCTCGCCATGCATGGCGATGGCATGCCCCCTGTGAATCTCGGCATTTGCCAGGCCGGTGCAAACACACAGACCAAGAAACAGCCCACGCAGCATTCGCGTGCGAATGGTGCCGTGAATGGCCATATCGACTCCTTGTTATTGTTTCATCCACCAGGTATCGAGACCCAGGCCATAGGGGATTGGTTCCGGGGGCCTGGCGAACTTGTCCCACCAGGCGATCCTGTGATGGCGGATATGATAGTTCAGTACACCGTAGTGCTGGTAGCGTAAACGACGGTCCAGCGCTTTCAAGGCAAGGGTATAGTCGGCTTCGGTATCAGCCGCCAGCGCACGTTTGACCAGGAAGTCCACCACCGGGTCGGCAATGCCTGCCAGGTTACGGCTGCCGGAAATGTCAGCACTGCTGGACAGGAAATAGTCTTTCAGTTCCGGGCCGGGGTAGTCACGCATGGGAAGCACGAAGAGCACCACGTCGTACTGGAAATTATCCAGTTTTTCCTTGTAGGCCGAGGGGTCGACCTCCCGATAGTCGGCATCGATTCCCAGGCGCTTCAGGTTGCGAAACCAGGGGGCCAGAATGCGGTAGATGCCGGGATTGTGGTAGTTGAGAACCGTAAAACGCAGCGGTTTGCCGGCATCATTCACCAGTCGGTTACCTTGCAGCTGCCAGCCGCTCTCTTTCAGCAAGGCCAGCGCTTCACGCATGCGGTTGCGAATCTGGCCGCTACCATCATTGACCGGAGGGGTAATGTCTGCGGAAAAGTAGTCCGCCGGCAGCGTCTTGCGGAAGTCCTCCAGCAAGGCCTGCTCTTCGGCGCTTGCCGGAATATCGGCAGAGTAGGGGCTATTGGGAAACCAGCTCACCGTGCGTGTGTAGGCATCGGCAAACAGGTTGCGGTTGGACCATTCAAAGTCGAACAACAGGGCGGCAGCTTCACGGACATTGGGGTCGTCAAAGGGGGCCCGCCGAGTGTTGAAGAAGAAGGCCTGCACCGGTCGAGGCACGCTGTGGGGAATTTCCGCCCGTTTCACTCTGCCATCCTTCATGGCCGCAAAGTCGAAGGCAGTGGACCAGCGTTTTGAGCTGTAGGTGTAGTGAAGGTCATAGGCACCGGATTTGAAGGCTTCGAATCCCACATCCGCATCCCGATAGAATTCGAATACCACTTGGTCAAAGTTGTACCGTCCCCGGTTCACCGGCAGGTCTTTGGCCCAGTAATCCGCCACCCTCTGGAATGTTACCTGCTTGCCGCCCTGAACGTCGGCAACCCGGTAGGGCCCACTGCTCACCGGCGCTCACAGGGTAGACCGTTCAAAATCATGGGTCTGCCAATAATGGCGGGGCAGGATCGGAATGGCTCCCACCAGCAGAGGCAGGTCGCGGCGGCCCTCGGTAAAGGTGAACCTGACCGTGCGTTCGTCCAAGGCTTCAACGCTGTCCACATCCGCCAGGCGAAGACTGTATTCGGGGTGACCCTTTTCGCGCAGGATATTGAAGGTGAATACCACATCGTCAGCACGGATCGGCTCACCATCATGGAAACGGGCCTGGTCACGGAGGCGGAATACGCACCAGCTCCGGTCCTCGGGGTATTCCAGCCACTCAGCGATCAGACCGTAGGCGGCACCGGCTTCATCGCCCAGGGGGTTATGTGGCTGGCTGCCCATCAGCAGGCTGTCCGCCAATTCGGTCACCCCGTACATCTGCATGCCGGGGGTGTCAGCAGGGCTGCGACCCTTGAGGATATAGGGATTGAGGCTGTCGAAGGTGCCGTTGCCGAACAGGGTGATGGAGCCCCCTTTCGGGGCGTCGGGATTCACGTAGTCGAAATGGCTGAAATCGGCGGGATACTTCAGGTCCCCGAAGGGATGATAGCCGTGGCTGCGGGTTACCTCGGCGTGGCAGACCACGCCGAGGAACAGGGCCACAAGGGCAAGGAAGGGTCTAGAACGTTTTGCGAATATCAACGTAGAGTGTCAGCCGTTGCCCGGGTTGAATGTAACGATTGCTGGCAACGCGGTCGTTCCAGCTCTTGATGTCATTGACCGATACATTAAAACGGTCTGCGATGGCATACAAGGAGTCACCATTGCGAACAGCGTAGCGCAGCTTGCGGACCATCTTGTCGTTTTCCGGTGGAACGGCGCTGGCGGCCTGGCGGGATTCGCTCCACACAGCCAGGGACTGGCCGATACGCAAGCTGTCGCCGGGAGCCATGTTGTTCCACTTGGCCAGCTCTTTTACGCCCACGTTATAACGTCTGGAGATATCCCAGAGTGTATCCCCGGACTGTACCGTGTAATTGATCCGTTGCCGGCCTTTGCGCTCCCGGGACTGGTTGGCAGTCAAGCGCGCCTCTTCACTCAGGCTGTAGTCGTCATCACCGGAAGAGGGGCCCGGAATCAGCAAGGTTCGCCCGGCGATGATGGTGTTGCCGTTGAGTTTGTTGATGCTGCGCAGTACCTGGGGGGTGGTGCGGTGTTTGCGGGCAATGGCGCCCAGGTTGTCACCGGGACGAATTTCATAGCGAGCCCAGCGCATACGCTGATCTTTCGGTAATTCGGCCAGGCCAGCCAAAAAGCGTTCCTCCCGGTCTGCCGGGACCAGAAGCCGGTGAGGGCCATCCGGGGAGGTGGCCCAACGATTGTAGGCCGGATTCAGCAGGTAGAGTTCTTCCACGGAAATATCAGCCAGTCGCGCAGCCTGAGCCAGATCAATCTGGCCGCCCGTATCCACGGTACTGAAGTAGGCCTCGTTGCGGATCGGGTGCAGGGTCACGCCGTAGCTGTCCGGGTCCTGAACGATCTGGGCAATGGCCAGAAGCTTGGGAACGTAGGCGGTGGTCTCCCGCGGTAGATTCAGGTTCCAGAAATCTGTCGGTTTACCCGCTTCTTCGTTGCGGCGGATCGCCCGCGATACGGTGCCGCCGCCGGCATTGTAGGAGGCCAGCGCCAGCAACCAGTCACCCTCAAATCGGTCGGACAGCTGCTGAAGGTAATCCAGTGCGGCATTGGTGGACTTGAGAATGTCCCGTCGCTGGTCCTGCCACCAGGTACGCTTCATGCCGAAATAGTCGCCAGTGGAAGGAATAAACTGCCAGGGCCCGGCGGCACGACCATGGGAATAGGCGAAGGGGTCGAAAGCGCTTTCCACGATAGGCAGTAATGCCAGCTCGAGAGGCATATCGCGGGCTTCGGCTTGCTCGATGATGTAATGCAGGTAGCGTTCGGAGCGGGTGGTGACGCGGGTGAAATACTGCGGGTGGCGGGCGTACCAGTCTCGTTGTACGCGGATACGATCGTTTTCTATCGACAGATCAAGGCCATAACCCTGTCGAAGCCTAACCCATATATCATTGTTTTCCTGCGTTTTTTCCTTTTTTCTCTCCAGAGGAGAGGGTTCTGTCATGCCGTTGGCGAGATTGACATCGTCCACCGAAGGCTCGGCGGCTGGCATGGGCGGGAGTTCATCCAGTGACTGTTTCGAGGCACAACCACTGAGGACTCCCAGGCCCACACAAAGGGCGAGAGTAATAATTCTTTTCATAAATATAACGACAGCAAAATGTTTCAATCATTCTAGGGGCAGGGTAAGGGGCGCCACAAGCCGTGTCGGTCAAAAGTTGTCTTTCCAGCGACGCAAGGTGGCAAAACACTGCATATCACTGTTGCCAGCCCCGGGTTCCCATGCCTCACAGGCATGCTTGAGGGCCGGTTCATGGGCACGCAGGAAAGGGTTGCTGCGTGCCTCTTCGGCAAGCGTCGATGGCAGGGTGATTTGCCCGGCGTCACGGGCCTCTTTTACGGCCTCAAGCCGTTGGGTCACTGCCGTGTCATCCGGCGTCACTGCGGCTGCAAAGGTGAGGTTGGCGAGGGTGTATTCGTGGGTGCAGTACACCAGGGTGGAGGCGGGCAGGCTGGCCAGACGTTGCAGTGAGTCATACATCTGCTCTGGAGTGCCCTCGAAAAGGCGTCCACATCCCCCGGCGAACAGGGTGTCGCCGCAAAAAAGCCAGTTCAGTTCAGCATTGTGGAAGGCGATATGTCCAAGGGTATGGCCGGGGACTTCCATGACTCTCAAGCTGATGTCGAGTCCGGCGGGTTGAATGACATCGCCTTCAGCCAGGGGGTGGGTCATTGCGGGGATGGTTTCCCTGGCAGGCCCATACACGGGGATCTCCCGTTGCTTGAGCAGAGCCGGAATGCCGCCCACATGGTCCGGGTGATGATGGGTAATCAGAATACTGGTGAGTTGCAGACCGTTTTCCTGCAGGAACTGCTCCACCGGTTCTGCATCGCCAGGGTCCACGACCACGCAGCGGTCTTCCTGGCGAATGGCCCAGATGTAATTGTCTCTGAATGCGGGGATGGCAGTAGGGCTGGGCAACATGTCGTGCTACGCTCCTGATAAAACGGCAATCTTTTGTGGGAGTCATTGTCCGTCATGCAGCTGCCTCCACTCAACCGTATTTCCTATAACGCCTCTTCCCCGGAGCTGGGGCGCAATTTTGATAACTGGCTGGACAGTGAGCCCGGTCAGGCCTTGCTTGCAGCGGAGCGTGAAATGCTCGGTGAATGGTTGCGCAGTCAGGCGGGCCAGCGAGCGGTCGCCCTGTACAGCGGCACGGGGAGAGATTTGCTGGCGGAAAGCCCGCTGCCCTGGCAAACCAGTATTTCCACAGAGGGCTTTGGCGGCACCCGGGTTCAGGCCCGTCTGGAGTTGTTACCCTTGGCGAAGGCCAGTGTGGATCTACTTCTGCTGCATCATGTCATGGATTTCAGCCAGGACCCCCATCAGGTGCTACGAGAAGCAACGCGCAGTATCGCCCCGGGTGGCAAGGTGGCCATCATCGGCTTCCATCCGGTCAGCTTGATGGGGCTGGCACGCTGGTTTTTCTGGCGGAAACGGCCGGGCTGGTCCGGGCGGTTTTATCGCCCCAATCGTCTTACCGACTGGTTGCAGGTATTGGGATTTGAGGTCGATGGCATGGCCAGCGGCTTCTATACTATGCCGCTTTCCGGTCGCGGCCGTGAGCGTCTGCGGCTGCTGGAATGGTTGGGTAGCCTGCTTTGGCCTCGCCATGGCAATACCTATCTGCTGGTTGCCCGCAAGCGGGCCGGTATGGCCAAGTTATTGCCCAACCGGCAAAAAAGGGTGCCGCGAAATACCGTTGTCCCGGTACCGGTTGCCCGCTGGGGGCAGCAAAACAAGGAGTCCTGATTCATTGAAGCAAGTGATGATATTTACCGACGGCGCCTGCCGCGGCAATCCCGGCCCCGGTGGCTGGGGCGCCGTGCTGCGTTATGGCAGTACCGAAAAGACCCTTTCCGGTGGGGAGCCTGATACCACCAACAACCGGATGGAACTGATGGCGGCGATCATGGCCCTGGAGGCCCTGACGCAGCCCTGTCAGGTGGTGCTGACCACCGATTCCCGCTATGTCATGGATGGCATCACGCAGTGGATGGCCAACTGGAAAAAGCGGGGCTGGAAAACGGCGTCGAAACAGCCGGTAAAGAATGCGGATTTATGGCGGCGTCTGGATGCGGCCTGCAGCAAGCACACCATTGAATGGCAATGGGTGAAGGGGCACAGCGGTCACCCCGAGAATGAAAAAGCCGATGCGCTTGCCAATCGTGGCATCGATGAACTTCTCCAGAAAAAAGGAATGCCAAGCTGATGCGTCAGGTAGTACTGGATACGGAAACCACGGGTCTTGAACCCAACGATGGCCACCGGGTGATCGAAATTGGCTGTGTGGAAGTGGTCAACAGACGTCTGACAGGCAATAGCCTGCATTTGTATCTCAATCCCCAGCGAGAGATTGATGAGGGCGCCCTGGCGGTCCACGGGATCAGCACCGAGTTTCTCGCAGACAAGCCGACGTTCGACAAGGTGGTGGATGAGTTTCTGGCCTTTGTGGACGGTTCGGAACTGGTGATCCATAACGCGCCGTTCGATGTGGGCTTCCTGAACCATGAATTACGTCGCCTGGGCAGCCGTTATGGCACCATCGAGCAACGCTGTGGTGTCCTCGATACCCTGGTGATGGCACGCCAGAAACACCCTGGCCAGAAAAACAACCTGGATGCGCTGTGCCGCCGCTATGGGGTCGAGAACAGCCATCGTGAGCTGCACGGCGCCTTGCTGGATGCGGAGATTCTCGCCGATGTGTACCTGGCCATGACCGGCGGGCAGACCCGCTTGTCACTGGATGGTAGTGACGGTGCCAGCCAGGGCGGGGAAATGGCTGCTGAGGCGATTCGCCGCCTGGATGGTCAACGCCCCGGGCTGAAGGTTGTACGAGCCTCTGACCAGGAGCTGCAACGGCATCGCGACAAGCTGGCCGCCATTGCCGACAGCAATGGTGAAACCACGTTGTGGGACCGCCAGAAGGAAGAAAGCCCGCTTCATTAAGCGGGCTTTCCGGGGTCAGTGGCTCTTGTTCGGTGACAGCTGGAACTCGCTCACATCGTGGTGTTCGATCCACTCATTCTCGTAAAGGTAATCCGTGGCCGGCCCCAGTGCCATCATGGACATCAGTAAGCCGGTAATCGACATGACGATGGTATAGGGCAGGGCCATGACCACCATTCGTCCGTAAGAGAGCCGCACAAGGGGAGCCAGTGCCGAGGTGAGCAGGAACAGGAACGCGGCCTGGCCATTGGGGGTGGCCACCGAAGGAATGTTGGTGCCGGTGTTGATTGCCACCGCCAGCAGGTCAAAAGTGTCCCGGTCGATCTCGCCTTTCAACAGTGCCTGGCCAACCTCATCCACATAGACCGTGGCCACAAAAACGTTGTCGGAAACCGCCGAAAGCACCCCGTTCGCCACATAGAATGCCGGCCCCTGGATCTGCTTCTCCAGACTCAGCACATACTCAATGACCGGGGCAAAGAGCTGTTGGTCTGCAATAACCGCCACCACGGCGAAAAAGACCGTCAGCAGGGCGGTGAAGGGGAGGGCCTCCTCAAAAGCGGCGCCGAGTCGGTGTTCCTCAATGATGCCGGTAAACGAGGTAGCGAGAATAATCACCGTCAGGCCCACCAGCCCCACTGAGGCGGCGTGGGTGGCCAGGCCGACCACCAGCCACACAGCGGTGAGCGCCTGTATGACCAGCGCAGCCCGATTTTGTACGGTGCGTTTGCGGTCCTGCTCCAGCGCGTACTGGCGCATAATGCCGCGCACCTTTTCCGGAATGTCCTCGCCGTAGCCGAAGCTGCCGCTGATTTCCAGGAAGACACAGGTCAGCAGGCCCATTACCAGGACAGGCAGGGTAATCGGCGCCATGCGCAGGAAAAACTCACCAAATTCCCAGCCGGCCTTGTTGGCGATAAGCAGGTTCTGGGGTTCGCCGACCAGGGTGCAGACTCCACCAAGGGCAGTGCCTACTGCGGCATGCATCAGCAGGCTGCGCAGGAAGGCCCGGAAGCGGCGCAGGTCTTCCCGGTGCAGGTCTTCGACGCTGGTATCGTCGCCATGATCATGCTTCTGCTGAAAGGTCTTGCCGGAAGCCACTTTGTGGTAGATCCCGTAGAAGCCGGTACACACCGCGATGACCACGGCGGTGACGGTGAGCGCATCCAGAAACGCGGAGAGGACGGCCGCCGCGACACAGAACAGCAGGCTCAGGCGAACCTTGGACTTCACCCCCAGAAGGATGCGAGTAAAGAGGAACAGAAGCAGATCCTTGAGGAAGAAAATCCCCGCCACCATGAAAATCAGCAGCAGCATGACTTCCAGGTTGCTTTCTACCTTGTGCAACACGGTCTCAGCGGAAGTCAGCCCGATCAGCACGGCCTCAATGGCAAGCAGCCCGCCCGGCTGGAGCGGGTAGCACTTGAGGGCCATGGCCAGGGTGAAGATAAACTCGGCCAGCAGCAGCCAGCCAGCGACAACGGGGCCCAGTGTCAGAAAAATCAGCGGATTGACGGCCAGAAAGGCAATGATGGTGTATTTGTACCAGGCAGGGGCTTGCCCAAGGAAATTGTGCAGAAAGGCACGGCCAAGCGTGGCGGACATGGCGAAATCCTGTGCGAGGGATGAACGGAGTCGAGGCGGCGGCAATCATACGGATTTGCTGTGCCCCGGTACAGTGCAGAAAGGCAAGAAGTGGCCAGGACCATGGTCGGGATTGACAGGGTTATGGCGGGATTCGGGTTAGGGGCCGATTAAGTGCCGTTTCCAGAGTGTGGCCAGGTTAACAAATAGCCAATAAATCAGTTGCTTACAAATGAAAGTTGACGCATTGTTTGATGACGTGCAAAAGTTGATGCGCCTTTCGCGGTGGGTGTCGAAAGTGGGCTTCAGGCCTTTTCGACCCGCCTTATTGGTAGATTCTGCCCACGCTGAACAGAGTCAATTGCGATGACTCTGTTGATGGGGAAGGGGCCTTTTTCTTGTCTGCCAAGTGGGTTTAAACCCTATGTCGACACTTCTATGATGAGAAATGCGGCGTATGCGGGGGTTGCACGGCGTACGACCGATGATAATAACAGTTGGGTGCTTGCGGAGAGTCCATGGTCGCCATAACGAATACCACCTCCCTGACTTTTCTCAAGGAAGCGATTGACGCCACCCTGACGGAAGCGGAAACCAGCCTGGAGGCGTTTTCCGACGATCCCTCCCGTCAGGAAGAGCTGGCACGGTGTGCCGAAGACTTCCAGCAATTACGGGGTATCTGCCAGGTGGTTGAGCTGCCTGCAGCGGCGCTGATGAGTGAAGAAATGGCACTCGCCGCCCGGGAGCTGCGTGAAAAGCAGTCCGACGCCCGCGTTCAGGCCCTCAGTAATGCCATTGTCCTGCTGACCCGCTATTTCGATTACGTGCAACTCAAGAACCGCACGCTGCCGGCGTTGCTGATCGGCGGTATCAATGAATTACGTCGCGCTGGTGGCAAAGCACTGATTCAGGAAAGCCATTTTTTCAGTGCCAATCTGTCTCGCCCGCGCACACCGCCCGCTCCCGAGAGTGACTTGCCCCGCGCCGAACTGCCGGCCCTGGCCCGGCGCCTGCGGCATATGTATCAAACCGGGTTGTTAGGCGTACTCCGGGACCTGAATCCCTCGGTCAACCTGCGTCTGATGGGCCGCGCCATGGTGCGCCTGGACCGCGCTGCCGGCGACTGTGGCCTGAGTCGTTTCCTGTGGATTGGCCAGGCGGTGATTACGGCCATGGTGGCGGACGACATGGCCCTCACCCCGGCCAGGAAGGCCTTGCTCTCCCAGTACGACAGGCAATTGAAGAAGCTGGTTTACGGTGGCGATCAGGCGCTCAGCGAAGAAGCGCCGCTGTTGATGATCAAGGAAAGCCTCTACCTGGTGTCCCTGTCTTCCCTGAATTCCGGGGTTGTCGGGCAAGTGAAGCAGGCGTTTGCCCTGGACAGCGATGTGTCCGATGCCATCCTGCAGCGTGAACTGGCGTTGATGACCGGAGCCAGTGGTTCGGTGATCCGGTCGGTTGCCAGTGCCATGCGTGATGAAATCAGTGAACTCAAGGAAAGCCTGGATATGGCATCCCAGGGTGTGGCAGATACCAATTACCAGTCTGTGGCCGCCAGCCTTAATCGCCTCGGCAGTACCCTGGCCATGATCGGCAAGGATGATGAGGCCGGTGTCATCAAACAGCAGGCCACCAAGGTCAATGACTGGCAGGCGGACCAGAATGTGGAGAGCGACGCTTTCCACTCGCTGGTGGATGACCTGCTGATGGTGGAGAACGTTGCCGCCAATCTCGAGCGCAGCATCAGCCCGGAAGATGATATCCACCGTGGCAGCAACAACAGCGGCATTTCCCTCTATCAGCTGGACGATGCCCGGATGACCGTGGTGGGGGAGTGTCGCGCCGGCCTGGCCCTGGCAAAACGCTCCATCAGCTCGTTCATGGATAACAACTGGGATGCCATGCACCTTTCCAATCTTCCGGGTACCTTCGCATCCATTGCCGGGGGGCTGATGTTCCTGGAGCTGCAGCGGGCCCGTGGTGTGACGCAGGCCTGTCATCAATATATTGTTCACCAGCTCATCGAGGGGGGCACGCCTCCTACGAGAGAGAACATGGAAACCCTCGCGGACGCTCTGACCGGAGTCGATTACTACCTGGAAAGCATGGAAGAGCAGAAGCCTATCGGTGACGGCGTGCTGGAAGTTGCCGAAGAAAGCATGAAAGCGCTGGGTTACCCGGTTGCCAAAGTGGCCTGATGCCCATGATTGATCTGTCCAGCCCCGAACCGAAGCACGCCGAGCACGCACGCTGCTATGTGATTCATGAACAGAATATCCTGATTGCTGCGGATCCGTGGCAATTACCGGTCTTACCGGCGTACATGCTGCGTCAGCACCCGCATTACTATTATCTTGGCCTTCTGAATGGCGAGCCCTGCTACGTCTGTGAGCTGAGCAACCACGAGCTCGACGACGGCTCCCTGCAACCGGTGCCGTTGCGGCGGCTGATCGCCGGTGGGCTCGATGAAGCCGGGTTTACCATGGTCAGTCGGGCCCTGCAGTTCTTGAGTTGGCAGAAAAATCACCGGTTCTGCAGTCGTTGTGGTTCGCCCACCGAGCCCCATCCCCGTGATCTGGCCATGACGTGCCCGGCCTGTGGCTATTTTCAGTACCCGAGAATCACGCCTTGCATCATTGCACTGGTGACGCGCGGGGAACATGCCCTGTTGGGGCGTTCGACACGCTTCCCGGAGGGCATGTATTCCTGTTTGGCCGGTTTCATGGAAGCCGGGGAGTCCGCTGAGCAGGCTCTGGCCCGGGAAGTCCGGGAAGAGAGCGGTATCGAGGTGACCAACCTGCAATATCTGAGCAGTCAGTCCTGGCCGTTTCCTCACTCCCTCATGTTGGGATTCCATGCGGATTATGCCGGCGGGGAAATCTGCATTGATGATGACGAAATTGTCGCGGCGGACTGGTTCCACTACCAGTCATTGCCGATGATACCGCCCCCGGGCAGTATTGCCCGGACACTGATTGACCATTGGGTAGCGCGCTTCCAATAAGGGATAGAATCAATGAATTACACACTCGCGCCTCTGGTAATTTTTATTTTCAGCCTGGTGTTCGTATTGCTGGGCGCCTGGGTGCTGCTGCGACAGCAATGGCTGCTGCAATGGCTCAAAGGCACAGCCGGCCTGCTAATGGTGGGGCTGGCCATTTATCTCAGCCTGTTTGCCCTGAATATCTACGGTTATCGGGAATACGCCCAGGAAGTCTCCGTAGCCACAGTGAGCTTCCGCCAGTCAGGTGATCAATCCTTTATCGCCACCGTGACCCGCACGGACGGAACCACCGAAGATTTCCGCCTGAAAGGCGATCAATGGCAACTGGATGCCCGCATCATCAAGTGGAAGATGCCATTCAGCCTGCTGGGCCTGCAGCCGGGCTATCAACTGGATCGCATCTCAGGCAGATACTATGCCCTGGAAGATGAACGCTCCCGTGATCGAACCGTCTACAGTCTCCATCGTGACCCGGTGGGCATTGATGTCTGGGAAATGGCGCGAGAGGGCTGGAGCCTGCTGGTCGATGCCAGCTATGGCAGTGCCGCCTATTTGCCCATGGCTGAAGGGGCCTTGTTTGAGGTCAATGCAGGCCCCACTGGATTGGTCGCTCGCCCCATGAACGGCAGTGCCCAGCAGGCCATCTCCGGCTGGGATTGAGGTTTTCCGTCACCACAGGCCCTCCCTGTGGTGACTGCCATACCCCATTGGGGCTCTGTTAGGTAGAATCACCCCACTTCTTTTCATCTGTCGATATTGGGCAGGTGCCAATCCCACGGACAAGCAGGTAACCAGTGATCGCGTTTTTATCCGAATACGGCATGTTTCTGGCCAAGGTTGCCACCCTGGTGGTGGCAATCTTGTTTGTGATCGGCGGCATCGCCGCCACCGCGTCCCGTGGCCGGCAAAAGGCCGGCCAGGACGGGGAGCTGAAGGTGCGTCACCTCAATGAGGAATTCGAGGACCTGAAGGATTCCCTGGAGGCAGAGATTCTCCCCGAGGCCCAGCGCAAGAAAGCGCACAAGGCAAAGCGCAAACAAGAGAAGCTGGAGGCCAAGCAGAAGAAAAAGGCCGGAACGGAAGACAAGGTGGAGCCGCGTCTGTTTGTACTGGATTTTGATGGCGATGTGCAGGCCAGTGCGGTGGATCATCTGCGCCGTGAAATCAGTGCAGTGCTGCAGGTTGCGACCCAGAATGATGAGGTGCTGGTACGGCTGCAGAGCCCGGGTGGGCTGGTACACAGCTATGGATTGGCCGCGTCGCAATTACGCCGTATCCGCAATAGTGGCATCAAACTGACGGTCACCGTTGACGAGGTGGCTGCCAGTGGCGGTTACATGATGGCCTGCATTGCTGACCGCATTGTCGCTGCGCCATTCGCCGTCATCGGTTCCATTGGCGTGGTTGCCCAGATTCCCAACTTCCACCGGTTGTTGAAGAAAAACGATATCGACGTGGAGTTGATGACCGCTGGTGAATACAAGCGGACCATGACCATGCTGGGGGAAAATACCGAAAAAGGCCGCGCCAAGTTCCAGGAAGAACTGGAAGAGACTCACCAGCTGTTCAAGTCCTTTGTCCGCGATAACCGCCGTGGTCTGGATCTGGACAAGGTGGCCACCGGCGAGCACTGGTTCGGTTCTCAGGCCAAGGAGCTGGGCCTGGTCGATGAGATCATGACCAGTGATGAATTGTTGCAACTGCGGCAGAGTTCCCATGCACTCTATCAGGTACAGTGGGAAGCCAAGCGCAAGCTGGGAGAGCGACTTGGATTCTCCCTGGAGAGCAGCCTGCAACGTGCTGTGGAGAAATTCTGGCACCGTGGCAGTCAGCGCCAGATTCATTAACGCTTAGCCTTAGCGAGTTATCCCTTGTTGTAGGAGCGTCGCTGGCGGCGCGATAACCCGACAGTCACGAGAGACGAGCAGCGAGTTTCGAAAACCAAAACCTGGAAGTCGGAAAAGTCAGGTTTTCGCTGCTCGCTCCCCGTCTCTCGCAACGCAAAGGAGTCGACCATGAGTTTCCAAGCCCTGCTGACCCGTGAAACCGAGAACGGCTATGAAAACGCGGTTGAAGAACGCGAACTGGCCGATCTTGGGGAGGAGGGTGTGCTGGTGCGGGTGCACTGGTCATCCCTGAACTACAAGGATGCCCTCTCCGCCACCGGCAACAAGGGCGTCACCCGCCAGTTCCCTCACACGCCGGGGATTGACGCGGTGGGTGTGGTGGAGGAAACCTCTGACGGCCCATTCAGTGTGGGTGATGCCGTAATCTGCACCGGTTATGACCTGGGCATGAATACGGATGGAGGTTACGGCCAGTATATCCGTGTACCGGCCGAGTGGTTGGTTCCTTTGCCCGAAGGTCTGGCTCCCCGTGATGCCATGGTGCTGGGCACCGCTGGACTGACCGCAGCCCTGTGCGTGGAATCCTTGCTCGATACCGGCCTCAATCCGGACCAGGGCCCGGTGTTGGTAACCGGTGCCACCGGTGGTGTGGGGAGCATCACTGTGGCCATCCTGGCCAAGCTGGGCTTTTCCGTCAGCGCCGTCAGTGGCAAACAGGCATCCCATCAGTGGCTTCAGTCCCTGGGCGCCAGTGAGGTGATTGACCGCGACCGTTTTCTGGAAAATACCGGCAAGCCCATGCTCAAAGAACAATGGGCCGGGGCCGTGGATTGTGCCGGTGGTGACATGCTGACCACGGCACTGAAAAGCCTGAAGTATGGTGGCTCTGCCGCCTGCTGTGGTCTGGCGGCGTCCCCCAAGCTGGAAATGACCGTATTACCGTTTATCCTGCGCGGCGTGAACCTGCTGGGTGTGGACAGTGTTGAGCTGCCCTGCGAGATAAAGCAGCAGATGTGGCAGTTGCTTGCGGACGAATGGATGCCCGCGGATCTGGCCTTGCTGGAAGCGGATGAGGTAGCGCTTGATGGCGTCAATGCCTGGGTGGAAAAAATCCTTCAGGGCGGTGTTCAGGGGCGTGTCGTGGTGCGGTTGCCTTGATTCATTGATGTGGTGCCAGTGAAAGTAAAAAAGCGCGGATTACCGCGCTTTTTTATTTGTCTGACGAAATCTGCTCACGCATTCTATGGGTAACAGAACACAGGGGCATAGGCCGCAATGAGTGACAACAACTGGCTGAAAATTGCACTTCAGTTGACCGGAAACGGGGGCGCACAGCCACTGGACCCCCAGCAGCAACTGGCTGACACCACGGGCTACTGGGTTCACCTGGATTATACCCGGGAAGAGAGCGAGCAGTGGCTGCAGAACGAAGCCGTTCCCCAAGCCGTCATAGATGCCCTGACCGCCGCGGAAACCCGTCCCCGGGCATCGGAAGTCGCCGGGGGGGTGTTGGTGTATCTGCGGGGTGTGAATCTTAACCCGGGGGCACGGCCGGAGGACATGATTGCTTTGCGCATGTGGGTGTCACCGGGAGGATTGATCAGCACACAGAAGCGCACCTTGCTCAGTGTCGAGGCGGTCCGGAAGACTCTGGACAGTCAGCAAGGGCCGGAATCCATTAGTGCGCTGGTGGCAGAGTTGATCGACCAACTTATCTGGCGAATGGAAGAGGTCATTGAGAATCTTGAGCTGGAGGTGGAGGCCTGTGCCCAGCAACTGGAGGAATCGCCCACCGCCAGCCTGACGTCACATTTGAGTTTGCTGCGTCGCCGGGCGATTACCCTGCGGCGATACCTGGCGCCACAGCGGGAAGCTCTGATCAAGCTGCAGAACGAAAGTCTCTTTGCGGCAGCCGATACCCTGTTGATCCGTGAAGCCACGGACAGGCTGCAGCGCTTGCTGGAAGATCTGGATGCGGCAAGAGAGCATGCCACGCTGCTTCAGGAAGAAGTGTTCTCGGTACAGAACGAGGCGATCAATGATCGCATGTATCTGTTGGCAATTATTTCGGCTTTATTTTTGCCGTTGGGGTTTCTCACCGGTCTGTTCGGCATCAACGTGGGCGGTTTGCCCGGTGTCGAGGATCCCAATGCGTTCTGGTGGTTCTGTTCCGGTGTCGCAGTGATTGCCCTTGGAGTGGGTGTCTGGATGCGAAAACGCCGCTGGTTGTAACCAGCGGCGTTTCAGAATCTACCGTCAGAGCCTGATCAGGCACGTCGATAAATTGGTCTCGGGTCGTTCACGTCAGCCTGGTAGGTGACACTGAAGTCCTTGAGGCCTTGTAGTGCTTCTTCAATATTGCGATCTGCACGAACCTCGAAGGCATTGAATCCGCAACGGGTCATGTAGAACAGCTGGTCACGGAGTACGTCGCCAGTGGCGCGCACCTCACCGTCAAATTTGTAGCGGGTACGCAGCTCCCGGGCGTAGGAGTAGCCGCGTCCGTCCTTGAAGGCAGGGAAGTGGATTGCCACCAGCGGCAAAGCGGCAAGATCGTCTTCAAGGTCTTTCGGCTCCTCGCCGGGGGCCAGCCAAACCGCCACGTCGCCACGAGCGATCAGGGCTTCGCGATTTTCCTGCCAGTAGGCCAGCGGCACAATGATCTTGCCCTGTGCCGGGACGCCATTTTCCAGCGCATCTGTTTCCAGACGCTGCCACTGGTTGTCCACGATGGCGCCATCGATGATCAGCTTACCCATAGATGCGCTCCTTGAACGGTTCCATGCCAATCCGCTCGTAGGTGTCGATGAACGGCTCGTTTTCGAGGCGTTTTTCCACGTAGAGCTTGATGATGTTTTCTACCACATCGGTGATCTGGTCAGACTCGAAGGACGGGCCCAGTTTCTCACCCACCCGGGATTCCCTGTCACCACGACCGCCCAGGGTGATCTGGTAAAACTCCTTGCCTTTCTTGTCCACGCCGAGAATGCCGATGTGGCCAATGTGGTGATGACCACAGGCGTTCATACAACCGGAGATGTTCAGGTCTATGGGGCCGAGATCGTGAACATAATCCATATTGTCGAAGCGGCGCTGGATGGATTCCGCCACTGGAATGGATTTGGCGTTGGCCAGGGCGCACAGATCGCCGCCGGGGCAGGCGACGATATCGGTGATCAGACCCAGGTTGGGGGTGGCGAAACCCAGGGCATCCAGGGCTTTCCACAGGTCGTAGAGATCCGAGGCAGCCACATCCGCCAGCACCATGTTCTGCTGATGGCTGTTACGCAGCACCCCGAAGCTGTACTGGTCTGCCAGGTCGGCGACGGCTTCCAGCTGCTCATCGCTGATATCGCCGGGAATCCGACCGGTTTTCTTCAGGGTCAGGGTCACCGCACGGTAACCGGCCTGTTTGTGCGCACGGGTGTTGGTGTGATACCAACGATTGAATGCCTTGTCTTCGGCCAGTTTGCTGTCCAGGGCTGCAGTGTCCACTGCCTGGTAGGCCGGATCGGTAAAGCAGGACTGGATGCGCTCCACTTCTTCCCGGGTCAGCGTCATGGGGCCATCTTTCAGCTCGGCGAACTCCTGTTCTACCAGTTCCCGATACTTGTCGGCACCCAGGGCTTTCACCAGGATCTTGATGCGCGCCTTGTACTTGTTGTCCCGGTTACCGTACTTGTTGTACACCCGCAGGATGGACTCCAGGTAGGGCAGCAGATCCTGCCAGGGAACAAACTCGCCAATAACTGAACCGGTCATGGGGGTACGGCCCAGGCCGCCACCGGCCCATACCTGGAAGCCGGTCTCGCCGTTGGCATCGTGAACCAGCTGTACGCCGATATCGTGGACGCCAATCAGGGCCGGGTCCGCATCGGGCACCGCATTCACGGCAATCTTGAACTTCCGTGGCAGGTAGGCGAACTCCGGATTGAACGTGGACCACTGGCGAATGATTTCACACCAGGGGCGAGGATCTTCAATTTCCTTCGGGTTCACACCGGCGAATTCATCGGTGGTGATGTTACGGATACAGTTGCCGCTGGTTTGGATGGCGTGCATCTGCACCTCGGCCAGCTCGGCAAGAATGTCCGGCACTTCCTCTACGGACGGCCAGTTCAGCTGAATGTTCTGACGGGTGCTGACGTGGCAGAAGCCCTTGTCATAGGTGCGCACAATATGAGCCAGACGGCGCAACTGACGGCTCGCCAGTAAGCCATAAGGAACGGAAATACGCAGCATCGGCGCATAACGCTGAATATAGAGGCCGTTCTGGAGACGCAGGGCGAGAAACTCGTCTTCGCTCAGTTCTCCAGCCAGATAACGACGGGTCTGGTCGCGATACTGCGCAACCCGCTCTTCCAGCAATCGCTGGTCATGTTCCTGATAGACGTACATGGGACCGATTCACCGTCCTTTATGCTTGAACCCGAATCCATGGCAAATCACAGATTCGGGTTAGAATTCAACAGGTAAGCGCCTCCCTCGGGGGAGGGAGAGCGGCACTCTAACAAAGCGCCCTTATAGTGAAAAGAAATATCTTGGCATATCGCTATAACGGCGGGCCATTAAAAGGGCTTACTTTGCGGCGGCGTCCAGCACCATATTGACCGTGACCACCATGCCGATGACCAGTGCCAGAACCAGCACCACATAGACACCGATATAGTTCCCGGCATCGCCCTTGGTAAAGTCGCGCTCGCGGTTTTTGGCGCTCTGGACCCCGAACAAGGCGGCCAGAATACTGCTGATGGTCTGAATCAGGGTGGGTTTCTTGTCCTGATTGGCGGGGTTGTGATGTTGCTCGGACATGGAAAATCCTGCGTTTTGGCGTTGGGCTAAACGTTGAAGCTACTGGTTCCTATTGTACGCTTGCCGGGGCCCGGGTAACAGCGCAGAAAGGTAGGGTTGAATTCGCTTCACAACGGCACCATTGCAACTGGGGAGTACCTGACTAAAATAGTCAGGAAAGCATTACCACCCCCAGGTGGCCATTCATCCCGAACAGGAATCATGATGGCAGAGCAGTTGATCAACATTACCGAAACCGCCCAGGACTACTTGCGTGACCTGTTGGGCAAGCAGGATCAGGGCAATATCAGCGTGCGCATTTTTGTAGAGCGTCCGGGTACCCCCCATGCGGAGTGCTGCATGGCTTACTGCCCGGAGGGTGAGCAGGAAGAGAGCGACGTTCGCTATGACTACGAGGGCTTTCATGCCTGGGTGGAAGGCAAGAGCGTGCGCTACCTGGAAGATGCGGTGATCGACTACAAGAAAGACAGCATGGGCGGTCAGCTCACCTTCCGCGCCCCGAAATCCCGGGTGCCGGACATCAGTGAAGATGCCAGCATCGAAGAGAAGATCAATTACGTGCTCTACGCCGAGATTAACCCCAACCTGGCGGCCCACGGCGGTAGCGTCCAGCTGCTGGAGCTGACCGAGGATAACGTGGCGGTGCTGGAGTTCGGTGGCGGCTGCCAGGGTTGCTCTGTGGTCGACGTAACCCTGCGAGATGGCGTGGAGAAGACCCTCAAAGAACGCGTGCCGGACCTGACCGGTGTCCGCGACAAGACCGACCACTCTGTCACGGATAACGCTTACTACAGTTAAAAGTGGCAAGTTCAAAGTTGTAACACGAGTAAGGCGATTCAATAGCCCGAAAGCAAAAAGGCCGCGCCCAAAGTTCTGGACGCGGCCTTTTGCATTTCAGGACAGAGTTAACCTGTCCCGCGCGCTATTCACTATTCACTGTTAACGGTTAATTGCTTTCCTCACCCACACTGCGGTTTACGACCCGCAGCCTGGGCCTGCTGATACAGCGGCATCACTTCCGGTATGCGCGCGCGCAGACCTTCAATCCGGGTGGAATTGGACGGGTGAGTGGACATGAATTCCGGTGGCTCGTTACCCCCATTGGCAGCGGCCATGTTCTGCCACAGGCCCACGCTCTCACGGGGATCGAAGCCGGCCTGGGCCATCAACTGCAGGCCAATGATATCGGCTTCGGCTTCATGCTTGCGGCTGAAGGGCAGGGCGAGACCGTATTCTGCGCCCACACCCAGGGCTGCCATGATTCCCTGTTTAGCGGCGCTGTCCTGGCCCGCCAGGGCGCCCAATAGCTGCATACCGCTCTGGGTGGCATATTGCAGGGACATGCGCTCGTTGGAGTGCTGCGCTTGCACATGACCAATCTCATGGCCGATCACAGCCGCAAGCTGACTCTGGTTATCGGCCACTTTCAGCAGCCCGGTGTGAACGCCGATCTTGCCACCGGGCAGGGCAAAGGCATTGGCACTGTCTTCCTGGAATACGGTCACTTCCCACTGCTGACTCCCCCCTAGGGTGCTGGTGATGGCATTGCTGACGCAAAGGACATAATTCACTTCACGGCTGTTCTTGCTCTGGGGCTTTTCTTGCTTCATCTGGGCGTAGGCGGTGCTCCCCATCTCATCCATCTGGTCCGCTGGCATCAGCAGGAACTGGTTGCGTCCCAGTGGTGAGGTGGCGCAGGCCAGCAGACCGGCGGTGAGGACGGAAACCGTGATCAAACGGCGACATTTCATTGTTCAGTTACTCCCATTCCCGCAGAAAACGGCGGGATACAAACATAAGCCAGCCTGCCTAGCCGGCGCTTCCGGGGAAGATGATAAGGCCAAACAGGGAAATTTCCCATGGTGCCGGGAGCCAGCATCAGCCCGAAGCCGGTAAAACCGGCTGATACCAGCAGGCCTGCAGCAGATGATATTTGGCCAGATTGCAGGCATGACATCAGCCTCTCCCGATGGTGCGGATCGATATACCTTTCTGTGGGGCGGCCGTTTGCCGGTATCAGGGATTCTCATGGGGTATGTCCTGCTGTGGTTCGCTCCTGCTCCAGTAATTGCTGTTTCAACTCTGCGCCCCAGTAAAAGCCGCCCGCACTACCATCGGCACGGGTAACCCGGTGGCAAGGTACCAGTATTGCCAGGCGGTTCTTGCCCACCGCTTGCCCGACAGCCCGCGCCTGGCTGCCTATTTGCCGGGCAATGTCACCATAGTGCCGGGTGCTGCCGGCGGGGATGTCGAGCAAGGCGTGCCAAACCTGACGCTGGAATGAGCTTCCGCACAGATGCAATGGGGCGTGCGAGGTGCCCGGGTTTTCCAGGGCCGAGAGCAGTGCAGGGGTCGGCTGCTCGTTAAGGCACGCATCCGGAAAGCGCTGCTTCAATCTGGTCACAGCGTCGTCCTTGTGGTCACAGAAATCGAAATGGATCAAGCCATGAGGCGACTCGGCGACCAGGGCGTTGCCGTAACCGCTTTCACCGTAGTACCAGGTTAGTGAATCCGCATAATCATCGGACTGATAAATGCGGTGAGCGGCTGACGCGGGCGATTGCCCAGTGTCAGTTTGTGCAGGGGGTTGAAGCCATTGCCCGATCGCCTCGGCGATGGCCTTGGGGTTATCTTCCTGCACATAGTGTAGTCCGCGTCCGCAATCGGAAATATCCAGATTGGGGATCTGGTCCAGCAACCAACGGATTCGAGCCGGGCCGAGTACTGCGCCAGGGCGAAAACGCAATAAAAGCATGGGCTGCGACATGCGTCTGAGGCCCTTTTCAATCTGCTCGATGGCTTGCCAGGTTTCATCCTGACGATCATTGATCGGCAACTGGTTGGGCCAGACATACACCGGATAGCGGGACTCGCGCTGACGAAAAGGACGTTGATAGATACGTCTGACACTGCGTGGCAGATGGCGGATAACCCCGAAGGGCAGCACCATCCTGACAAACAGGTTACGGTTGATGATCAGAAACCGGCCCAGCCGTTCCTGCCGAAAGGCAAAGAAAACGGGCCGCAAGGGCAGGGGGAATTCATCCCAGTCAAAGGTGAACGGGAAGGTTTCCATAAAACACAGACGGCTGACCTTCCCGGGATGCTGTTGAGCCAAACGGAAGCCCAGCGGACCGCCCCAATCGTGCAGAACCAGGGTGATATCGGTGAGTGCCAGGGCGGCAACGAACTCTTCCAGGTACTGGTAATGGGTGAGAAAGCGGTAATCCAGGTCGGGCTGGTCACTTTTGCCGAAACCGATCAGGTCCAGGGCAATACAGCGGTATTTGCCGCGCAGGGGTTTGATGACATTACGCCACAGATAACTGGATGTGGGGTTGCCATGGATGAACAGAATAAGCGGTCCTTCACCTTCATCGATGTAATGCAGGCGATGCCCATTCAGCGTGACGAAACGTGACTCAAATGGAAAATCCGCAAAACCCATGACATGCATCCCTTGCATCGAATTTTTCAACTGTTAGCGCTTTTCTGGCAAGATGCCATGGCCGTGTTATCAACGTAAAGTGCAAAAAAATGCCAAAACCCTACCTGCGTGACGATTTACTGGAAGTGCGCCGAAGCGCAGTCCATGGCCGAGGCCTCTTTGCCAGCCTGCCGATCAAGAAGGGGACCGAGCTGGGTCTGTGTAAAACCAAGCCTGCCAAAAAAGATGGCCCCTATGTGTTATCGCTGGATGACGAGGGCAATGAGCGCTACCGGGTGCTGTGCGATCTGCGTTTCATCAACCACGGCAAGAAGCCCAACGTAGCTTACTATGACGACCTGACCGTGGTGGCCCTGAAGTCCATCAAGCCCGGCGAAGAGCTGCTCCACGACTACGGCGACGATTGGGATTAACCGCAGGAGCTATGCGTAGGGTGCACCGATTGGGTCGCCTCAGAACGGGCAGGGCGAGGTGAATTCCTGCCAGAGCCCGGTCAGCGGGTGGTTGAAGGCCAGCCACTGGGCGTGCAGCAGCAATCTCGGGCTTAGTGCTTCAACCTCCGGCGGCGCATACATGTCGCAGCCGATGATGGGGTGGCCAAGCTCCCGGCAGTGAATACGCAGTTGATGGCTGCGGCCGGTGACCGGACTTAACGCCAGCCGCGTGCGGTTGTGGACTTCGTCCCGTTCCAGCACCTGGTAATGGGTCAGGGCGGGCTTACCGGTCTCGTAGCAGACTTTCTGCAGCGGACGGTTGGGCCAATCCGCGATCAATGGCAATTCGATGCTTCCCTGATCCTTTTCGACCAGACCGTGTAATACTGCCTGATAACGTTTCTTGACGGTCCTTTGCTGAAACAGTCGGCTCAGTTGGCTTTGTGCCTGACGGGTCAGGGCGAACACCATGATGCCGGAGGTATCCAGATCCAACCGGTGTACCAGTCGTATATCCGGATCCTTGATCGCCAGCCGTCTAACCGCACAATCCTTATTTTCCGGTGCCCGCCCGGGCACACTCAACAGATAGGCTGGGTTGTTGATCAGCAGAACATGATCATCCCGGTATATTGTGCCGACCCGCTCATGGCAGGTGGGCACAATATAGTAGGGTTTGTCGGCGAGGGAACTCATGAGGCAATTCGCCGTAGGGAGTCGCAAGTGTCGAGTGACGAAGCACCGGCCCGGTTTTGCCTTTCGCTATGCATTACTCGCTTCTCGCCACTTATTTTCCCCAGAGAATCGCAAACACGTCGTCATAACGGCTGGCGAAGTGCACGGTGAGGCCGGCTTTCAGATACTGGGGCAGCTCATTGAAATCACGTTGGCAAGCGTCCGGAAGGATTACCTCACGGATACCCACCCGCCGGGCGGCGATGACTTTCTCGCGGATGCCTCCCACGGCCAGTACCTGACCGGTGAGGGTCAGCTCGCCGGTCATGGCGACCTTGCGGGGCAGACGCTTTTTCAGTAACAGAGACAGCAGGGCAGTGGCCATGGTAATGCCTGCACTGGGGCCATCCTTGGGAGTGGCTCCCTCCGGCACATGAAGGTGAATGAAGGCCTCATCCAGCTGCTCCTCGCTGAGACCGTATTCCTTCAGATGGCTGGCCACGTAACTATAGGCAATCTCCGCGGACTCCTTCATCACATCGCCCAGCTGGCCGGTGAGTTTGAAACCGCGCTGTTTGCTGTGGACCAGGCTGGCTTCCACCGAGAGGGTGGCGCCGCCCATGGAGGTCCAGGCGAGCCCGGTGACCACTCCGACACCACGTTGGGTTTTTTCCGTCTGGAAGTAGGGCTGGCCCAGAAAATCCGCCAGGTTCTTGCCGGAGATACTCAGTTTCTTTTCACCGGCGAGCAGTTTGACGGCTGCCTTGCGGATAATCTTGTTGAGCTGCTTCTCCAGGTTTCGAACCCCGGCTTCGCGTGCGTAGCCCTCGACAATTTGCCGAAGTGCACTGTCGCTGATGCGAAGTTGTCCCGATTTTACGCCGGCACATTCAAGGGCCCGGGGCCACAGATGCTGGCGAGCAATTTGCACCTTCTCTTCGGTGATGTAACCGGACAGACGGATCACTTCCATGCGATCCAGCAACGGCCCCGGAATACTGTCCAGCGTGTTGGCAGTACAGATAAACAGGGCGTGGCTCAGGTCCAGCCGTTCATCCAGGTAGTGGTCGAGAAAGTCCTGGTTCTGTTCGGGATCCAGGACTTCCAGCAGGGCCGAGGCCGGGTCACCCTGAAAAGACTGGCCCAGTTTGTCCACCTCGTCGAGCATGATCACCGGATTGGCGGTGCCGGCTTCCTTGAGTGCCTGCACCAGTTTGCCGGGCATGGCACCGATGTAGGTGCGCCGGTGGCCCTTGATCTCGGCCTCATCGCGCATACCGCCAAGACTGAAACGATAGAACTGCCGACCGAGGGCATCGGCTACGGATTTGCCGATACTGGTCTTGCCCACACCAGGCGGGCCCACCAGCAGAATGATGGAGCCTTTCACTTCACCACGCAGGGCGCCGACGGCCAGGAACTCGACAATACGGTCCTTTACATCATCCAGACCACTGTGGTGCGCTTCGAGAATGCGGCGGGCGTGTTGCAGATCCAGGTTGTCGTCACTGTACTGCCCCCAGGGCACACTGGTGAGCCAGTCCAGGTAGTTGCGGGTAACGCCATATTCCGGGGAGCCGGTTTCCAGCACCGATAGTTTCTGTAACTCGTCCTCAAATCGCTTCTGTACCGGTTCCGGGGGAGCCAGCGCGCTCATGCGCTCACGGAACTCCTCGGCTTCGGCGGTTTTGTCGTCCTTGCTCAGGCCCAATTCACGCTGGATGATCTTAAGCTGCTCGCGCAGGAAAAACTCACGCTGGTGCTGACTGACTTTCTCGTTCACCTCTTCGGAGATCTGGCTTTGCAGGCGAGCGACTTCCAGTTCTTTTTTCACCAGGGTGAGCACTTTTTCCATGCGTGGTTTCAATGGCACGGTTTCCAGAATGGCCTGGAGCTCCGAACCATTGGCACTGGTCAGCGCTGCGGCAAAGTCGGTAAGCGGTGACGGTTCGCTGGGGGAAAAGTTCTGCAGATAGTGCCTCAGCCCCTCATTGTAGAGAGGGTTCAACGGCAGCAGTTCACGAATGGTATTGATGATGGCCATGCCAAAGGCGCGGATGGTTTCATCCGCCTCGGCGCGGGGTTCCGGGTAGCTGACCTCGGTCATGAAAGGCCGCTTGCGGTTCAGCCAGTGCTCAATTCGGAATCGAGTGGTGCCCTGGGCCACCATCTGGAACTGGCCGTTCTCCTCATTGAGGGCATGGACCTTGACCAGGCACCCGTATTCCGGGAAATCCTCCTGGGTGGCCGTATTCGGCTCCTTGTCGCCCACGTAGACCAGGCCCAGAGACTGGTGGGGTGTCTGGCTCACCCGTTCCAGGGTGGCTTGCCAGCGTTCCTTGTCCAGCATGACCGGTTGCACGAGCCCGGGCATAAAGGGGCGATGCTGCACGGGGATCAGGTATATTCGCTGGGGTTTCAGCTGGTCGGGCAGCGCCAGGCTGCCCGAGGATTGCTCAACAGTATTGGTGTTGTCTTGGCTCATAGTGTTGTCACTTCCATTCAGCGTGGAAACAACATGGTGGCGATGGGCAAAAAATCAATTGTTGATGATCAACAGGTCGGCTGACAGGGATTTCGGGGTTTTGGTGCGGCGCTCCACCACACGGGCGTCCATCCCCGCATTCTCACACTTTTCTGCCAGGGCATAGAAGGGCGAACGTCCCGGGTCGGCAATGATTACCTGCTTGACCCCGCTGCGAAGTCCCCGGCGTATCAGGTTGAAGAGCACCGGGGTCAGTTCATCCCAGAAGCAGATATCGGCGCCAGCGATAATATCCACGTCCGCCAGCCGCTTTTTAGTGAGTTTTTCAAAGCGATCCTGCTGCCGGGTTATCTGGACCTTGTTGATCTGGGCATGTAAATCCAGATAGGGGAACACATCCGGGTCCGCATCCACAGCGGTGACCCGGCAGCCGAAACGTTTGGCGGCAAAGATCGACAGGGGCCCCCAGCCGCAACCGATATCCATCATGTGCTCATCGGCGGACACTTTTCGTCGCGTCAGATGGTCCATGATCAGGAAGCTGGAGTTCCAGACCTTGTTGCCATGAATGGAGGGTGTGTGATTGGCACGTTTCAGGCGGCGGATTTCCCGGTGGCCGGAACGCAGCAGGGTGATGCCGCGAGTGCGAATGGTATGCGGCTCTCCGGCGCGTATAACTGTTCCTGACATAATCGCTCACCAGCGGCAAAGCTAGAAACAGTAAGGTCAAGCCCGGCGGGATTCAAGCCGTATTATGCAGGCATACTATGGGCAGACAGTTTCTGGATGAATAACCATAACGATTACACCCAGATGATGAGAGAAAGTATTGCCGGTGTCAGTGGTCTCGCCGCCGGAAGAACCCGTTATTTACGTGCCCTGACAGCCATGTCTCGAGTGGCGGCTGTCTATGCCGGTGGGGTTGGCAAGGACGACCGACATCAACGGCATTGCCGGGGCGCAGATATCCTGGCGGCTCTGTGTCGTCGTAATGGGGCGTTCTGGGTCAAGGCGGCCCAGTTCTTCAGTTGCCGACCGGACGTGCTGCCGCAGGAATATATTGAAGCGTTTCAGGCGTTGCAGAATGACGCGGCGCCGGTTTCCTTTGCACGCATCGAAAAGGTGTTGAGGAAATCCTGGGGCAGGGACTGGCGTGAGCGGTTTCGCTGGATTGAAGAAACCCCGGTGGCGGTAGCATCCATAGCTCAGGTGCATCGCGCACGCCTGGAGGATGGCACGGATGTGGCCGTGAAAGTGCGCCTGCCCGGTGTCAGCAAGCTGTTCGAGCAGGATGCAAAGGTATTTCAGGTTCTGGCGGCGATTGCGGCGCCCCGATTCCGTGAGTTCGATCTCAAACAGGCCATCGAGCAACTGTTGATCATGACTGCCATGGAATTGGATTTTCGTAACGAGGCCGCCAATACCCGGCGCTTTTCCCGCCAGCCCCATCATGACCGCATCCGTATTCCTGATTTGATCGACGGGCTGTGCTCGGAACGGATTCTGGTTACCAGCTGGGAGCAGGGCCAGCGATTGCGTAACCATCTGGATGCAAATCCGGAACAGGCAAAAGATCTGCTCTCGGTGCTGTTGACCAGCTACCTGCAGCAGGTGACCCGTTTCGGGGTCTACCAGGCGGACCCGCATCCGGGGAATTTTCTGGTCAACGATCAGGGCCAGGTAGTGATACTGGATTTCGGCGCCATCGGGGTGCTGACGCCGGATCAGGTCCGTCGCTACTCACGACTGCTTTACGGTCTGATGGGCTTTGAGGGCGAGGTGGATATTGGCGAACTCTTTGTCCAGGCCGGTTTTAAAGGCGGGAGCCCGGAAACACTGAAAGAGCTGGCACTCTTTGTGCTGACTGACAAGGTCAATCAGCAGGGGCCGGTGGCGGCCATGGGCGAGCTGATGCAGCGGTTCCGGGAAGAGCGAATCAGTATTCCCGATTCCTATATCGGCATCTCCCGGGTGTTGATTACCCTGGGGGGCTTTCTGATGAGTTATCAGGTGCCCTTTGACTGGACCCCGCCAGAGCAGCGGCGGGTCCCGTCAAAGGGAGCCGCCGAATGACGTTTTCCTGGCTCCGTCTTTCAGGCTGGCTCCCCGGTCGGATCAGATCAGGATTCCGGCTGGGCCTCACGCCAGAACACCCGGAACGCGTCGGCACTTTTGGTGGGCGCTTCTGCCATGGGCACATGGCCAATGCCATCCAGAATCACTGCCCGAGCACGGGGTAACGCTTCCAGGAACGCCTCCACGTTGTCCACGCCCAGCAGTCGGTCTTCACGGCCCCAGAGAATCAGCGCCGGCTGATTCAGGGTCGTCAGTGTACCGGTGCCCTCAAGGCTCATGCCCGGGTCCGTGTCCATGTCTTGCCAGATCTTGTCCGCCACCGGGGCATTCTCGGCCTTTTTTGCGCCCATGATGTCGATAAAGAATTCGGGAATATAAGGGGCATCTTCCATGGCCCATTTGAGCGTGGTGTGGAACTGTTCAGGGCTGCGAGGGATCAGGGGATTGCTGTCACTGGAGGCGAGAATAGCCTTGAATTCCTCTGTCTGGCGGGTCAGACCGGCGGAATCCACCAGCCCCATGGAAAGCACCCGCTGCGGTGCTGCCTGCGCCAGCGCCAGGGTGATGGCGCCGCCCATGGAATTGCCGGCCACGTGATAAGCCGGAATTTCCAGGGTTTCCATCAGGTTAACCAGACGCTCGGCCTGTGCGGCCATGGTGTAGTCCAGAGTGGTAGTGCGAGTGGTTTCACCGTGGCCTGGCAGATCCGGCACCACAAAGTGGAAGTCGCCTTCCAGTTCGTTGACAAAGCGCACCCAGTTACTGGAATCGGCGCCAAAGCCGTGAATCAGCAGTACCACCGGCTTGTCTTGCTGGCCTTCACTGCGCAACAGGTGCCATTGAATGCCGTCTGCGGTCTCCACAGTATGATCTGTGAGGCCAGCACGGCTTTTTTCCAGACCCAGGCCGGTTTCGTAGGCCCATTTTGCCAGGCCGTCACAGCCGGAAAGAAGAAGGGTGCTGACCAACAGCAGGCTGAGTTTGAATGTGTGCATGCAGGAATCCCGTTTGTTGTTTTGCCGAGCCATGAGGATAGGGGATTTTGTGGTCGAGTGTCCTTCCCTGCGGGCCAATATACCGTGCGTCGTTAATGGTTCTGAAGGCAGCCAGCAAAGACCCTATCGACTCTTCAGATTCCAGACACCGGCGGCGACAATCAGCAGCGTGCCAATGAGGGTGGTCAGGATCAGGGTCTCTCCCCAGAACATCCAGCCGAGCAGAGCAGCCCAGACTACGGAGGAATAGTTGTAGACGCCTACCTGGCCCGGACGGGCGATTTGATAGGCGGTGGTCATGGCATATTGCCCGCCGGTGGCCACCAGGCCGATGCCGAACAGCCACAGATAATCCGTGCCAACAGGCAAGGTGCTGGCCCAGGGCAGGGGCAGGGCGGAAAACAGGGTGGCGAACAGGGCGAAATAGAAGACTACCCGTTGTGCAGGCTCTGATACTGCCATGCGCCGGATACTCACCTTGGCCACACTCATGATGGCAGCACCAGCCAGTGCCACCCACATCACCGGGTTCACGCTGCCACTGCCCACATCCATGATCACCGCAACCCCGGCAAACCCGCCGATGATGGCCAGCCAGGTGCGCAGACTGATCACTTCCCGCAGCCACAACCAGGCCACGATGGGCAGAAAAAAGGGCACGGTCATTTTCACCAGTACGGCTTCCGCCAGGGCAATATGCCCGATGGTGTAGAAAAAACAGAACATGGCGGTGACGCCGGTGAAGCCGCGGATCATGTGCAGATGCAGAAAGCGGGTGCGCAGCTGGCCGAAGCCGCCACGGGAGGCAATGATCGGAATCAGAATCAGCAGGCCGAACAGATTACGGGCAAACACGATCACCTCGGTATCGAGGTGATCGGACAGGTGCTTGATCATGGCGGCCATAACCGCCAGCAGGCCCTCGCCAAGGACCAGTAGCAGGGCGCCTTTAAGAGGCTGGTCGTTCACGGGATTACTGGCTGGCCGGCAAGGGAGTGCCCCACAGGTCGTGCTCGTCAGCGTGTTCGATATTGACCTTCAGGCGCTGGCCAGGTTTCAGATCGCTTTCCCCGTTGAGATAGACCAGCCCGTCGATTTCCGGGGCATCCGCCTGGGAGCGGGCAATGGCGCCTTCCTCGTCCACTTCATCCACCAGGACTTCCAGGGTACGGCCGATTTTCTTTTGCAGCTTGGCAGCACTGATGCGTGCCTGCACATTCATGAACCGCTCGCGGCGCTCTTCCGCCACGTCCGGGTCCACCGGGTCGGGCAGGGCGTTGGCCGGCGCGCCTTCCACCGGGGAGTAGGTGAAACAACCCACACGGTCCAACTGGGCCTCCTCCAGCCAGTCCAGCAGTATTTCGAAATCCGCGTCGGTTTCACCGGGGAAGCCGGTGATGAAAGTACTGCGCAGGGTAATATCCGGGCAGATTTCCCGCCAGCGACGAATGCGTTCCAGGGTGTTTTCGGCATGGGCTGGGCGCTTCATGTTCTTGAGAACACTGGGGCTGGCATGCTGAAAAGGAATATCCAGATAAGGCAGGATATGACCTTCGGCCATCATCGGGATGATGTCGTCCACATGCGGGTAGGGGTACACATAGTGCAGTCGTACCCAGGCACCCAGTTGGCCCAGCGCCTGACACATCTCCAGCATGCGGGTCTTTACCGGCATGCCTTGCCAGAACCCGGTCTGGTACTTGCGGTCCACTCCGTAGGCGCTGGTGTCCTGGCTGATAACCAGCAACTCCCGAACACCGGATTTCACCAGTCGTTCGGCCTCATCCATTACATCGCCAATGGGCCGTGAATCCAGTTTGCCACGCATGCTGGGGATAATGCAGAAACTGCACTTGTGATTGCAGCCTTCGGAAATTTTCAGATACGCGTAGTGACGGGGTGTCAGCTTGATACCCTGTGGCGGCACCAGGTCCAGGAAGGGGTCGTGGTTCTGGCTGGGTGGCACAACCTGGTGAACCGCGTTGACCACCTGTTCATATTGCTGGGGGCCTGTGACAGAGAGTACCGAGGGATGCACCTTGCGGATGGCATCCTCTTCCACGCCCATGCAACCGGTGACAATGACCTTGCCATTTTCGCTCAGGGCTTCACCAATGGTTTCCAGGGACTCGGCCTTGGCATCGTCGATAAAACCACAGGTGTTGACCACCACCACATCCGCATCGTCGTAACTGGGTGTGACCTCGTAGCCTTCCGTGCGAAGCTGGGTCAGAATACGTTCAGAGTCCACCAGGGCCTTGGGGCAACCCAGGCTGATGAAACCGACTTTACCGGACATAGTGATACCTCGAGATTGGCTGCCGTTCGCTGATGGCTGACACTGGCTGGGCGAACGGGGGCGCAATTCTACCGCCGTCACCGCTTTGAAGCCATGCCACAGGGCTGGTCTATCAGACAGGAGGTTTTTGATGCGCTGTTTTGTCGGCGTACCGGTGACCGGGCCCCTGGCCCGGGAATGCAAGGAGCTTGCCCTGGGGTTGCCGCGTGCCACCCCTCGACCCAATCTGCACCTGACGTTGGCCTTTCTGGGGCAGTGCACCCCGGCTGGAGTGGGCCGGCTGTCTGCAGAATTACGGTCGTTGGCCGACCGCTTCGCGGCCTTTGACCTGACCTTTGATCGTTGTGAACCCTTCCCCGCAGAACAGGGTCCATTCCTGGCGCTGACCGCTACCTGTTCAGAGGCGCTCAGCGCGCTGCATGAGGGGCTATGGGAATGTCTTGGCCGACAGGGCATTGATCGCGAACAGCGCGCCTTTCGCCCGCACATTACCCTGGCGAAGCCGGGGCTGGCCCTTGCGACGCAAACCGGCGCCTGGCAGTTGACCGTAGACCAGTTATGTTTGTACCAGAGTGAGTTGATCCAGGGGGAGGTTCCTACCTATCGGCCTCTCTCCCAGCACCCTTTGGCGGGGTGAGAGGAATCGGAATGAGGGATTGCCGGTTGAATTTTTCCTCGGCACCTGCAAGGTTGGAGCCTCTGCAAAACCGGACCCAAGGAGTCTTACCATGGAGCTAGTCAGTAACAGTCTCACCGATCAGGCTCCCATAGCTGAAAAGTTTGCCTTTGCGGTGATTGACCCGGACAACCATGTGGCCTTGTCCAGCAACATCAATCCTCATCTGGCCTGGAAAGGCGAGCCTCCAGGAACCCGTTCCTTCGCGGTGATCTGTCACGACCCGGATGTGCCCAGCGCCGGGGACGATGTGAACCAGGAAGACCGTGAGGTGCCTGCGGACTTGCCCCGGGTGGATTTTTATCACTGGACCCTTTTCGATATTCCCGCAGACCAGAGCGAAATCATGGAAGGCAGCCATTGTGAGGGGATCACCCCGCGGGGCAAGTCGGGACCGTCTGCTCCCCAGGGGCTGCGACATGGTCTCAATGACTACACCAGCTGGTTCGCCGGCGATGGTGAGATGGAGGGGAACTACTTCGGTTATGACGGCCCCTGTCCGCCCTGGAACGACAGTATCGTTCATCGCTACGTCTTTACTGTCTATGCCCTGGATGTGGACAAGCTGCCGGTGGCAGATGACATGAGCGGAGCGGCGATTGTGGCCGCCCTTGAGGGGCATGTGCTGGACAAGGCCAGTATCACGGTCAGCTACACACTGAATCCGCGACTGGCGGACTGAACCTGCCATGTGCAGACACAAAAAAGGCCGCTTTCGCGGCCTTTTTTGTAGACCCTTCGGCGAGGGTCTGAATTGGTCGGAATAGCAGGATTCGAACCTGCGACCCCTACGTCCCGAACGCAAAAAATAGCCCGATTTTTCAGTCTGTTGAATGAATAACATATTGATATAGAAGGGCTATTTGTTTGCTTGTGTTCGCCGTTGTCCGTTATTATGCCCTTTGTGTGGCCACAGATTGGCTACACAAAACCGGAACGGCAGACCATTACGGTCAAGGAATCAGGGGCATGGCCAAGCGAGCATCCATCACCAGCATCACCGATACTGCGGCTAACAAATGGGCAAAAGAGGCAGAGGAGCGGCGGGCGGTTTACTGCAAGCGAATCCCAGGCTTCCACCTGACCAAACTCAAGTCAGGAGCCGTTTGGCGTTATCGCTACACTGATGGCAGTGGTAAGCGCCGAACGGCGACTATTGGCAAGTTGGTACACCTGAAAGCCGATGAAGCCGCCAAGGTCGCGCTGGCTTGGAGGGAAGGGGAAACCGATCCGCTACAGGAAAAGGCCCATTCTCGTCATATCCGTAAGCAGGAAGCTGCTACCGCTGAACAGCGCACCCTGCGACACTATCTTGAGAAACGGTATAAGCCACTGATGGACAAAACGTGGCAGCCCGGCCCCGCCAAAATCAATTACAGCCGTATAAAAGGGCACTTTGCGGATCTGCTAGACCGCGACATGGCCACAATCAACAAGCAGGACATACACGCTTGGCAAGCCCATTGCGAAGCCCCGAAAGCCAAGGGAGGCCGTGGGCTACGCTACAAGACGATTGAACGCACCTATTCCAGTCTGAAAACGCTGCTACGTCAGGCCGTGAAAGATGACGTGCTGGAGGTTGACCCCCTTGAGAGGTTCACCCTAGAGACGGCCAGCATGGACGAGCAAGAGCGGATTAACTCTGACCCCAAAAAGGCCGAGCGCCGTATGCTTACCGCTGATGAGGTTGCCGGGATCACTGAGGGGCTGGAGGTCTTCGCGGAGGAATTGAGGGCAGAGCGCCGCAATAGCCGCCAACATGGGAAAGCCTACCTGCCGGATCTGGACGACAGGACTATGCCGCACTGGTTCATCCCTTTCTGTCAGTTGGCAATGAGAACAGGCCTTAGACCGGGGGATCTGTATTCCCTGACGTGGGACGAGCTAAACATAAAGTTCGGCAGGCTGACCAAAATCACCGAGAAGTCCAAGCACATGCGCCGCAAGAAGCGTGACCCCATCGCGGTAGACCTGCGTTTGAATGATGGGACGCTGGCGATTATGAAGACATGGTGGAAAGAGCAGGGCAAGCCTGAGGAGGGGCTGGTATTCCCGTCCCCGCGAACTGGCCGGGAGCTGGATAGAAAGGCCCACATAAAACCATGGACACGGGTTAAGCGCCTTGGAGGACTGCCGGACAACCTAAACTTCTACGCATTCCGGCACCACTTCATTAGCGCCATGATTAAGGCCAACGTGCCCATTCTGACCGTCGCCAAGATGGTGGGGCAGAAAGACGCCACAATGATTCAGGAATACTACGGACACCTTTGTGAGGATCAGGCGCTAGAGGCGTTGGATATTGTGGCTGCCAGCCTCAGCGGCGGCGAGAAGCTGAACAAGGGGGTTGTGCTGTGAATGAATCAAAAAGCAATGATTCTGATATTAAGAATATAACCCAATATGCGGAAGAGTATGGTTTTAAGGTATTGATTGACGATTATAGGACAAGGTCAGGTAAAGATTTGAAGTGGCTTATGGAGAATGCCTGCATATACCCAGAATGTGAGCGTCCGCCATGGCTTTTAAAAACTATTGGGGCAGGTTCTAATTTTGACGCTCTGACACTACGTTCAATTCATGATGCAGCAATATTGGTTTGGATAACGAAAATTGAAATTGTAGATAACAAGATGCCGCCTGAGTTTACTTATGCATCGGATTATTTGGCGCAGGCCTTAAACTCGTTGCGTGCTGGGACGTATTTAAAGAGCCTTCCTGATATTGAGCGTGGCGAGAAGCAAATAGAAAGTAGCAGTAGAGGAGGGGACGCTACCGCTGAGCGCCATAGAGAAAAATGGCCGAAATATCAGAGCTACATTGATAAGGAGTATGCCAAGAACCCAAGACTGACTTATGCGGATCTACAGCGACGGGCGGCCAGAGAGTTTCAAGTATCTGAAAAAACGATCAAGCGAAACACTACAAACCCCAGAACAGGAAAATAAGTAGGGACAGTGCCCGCCACTGTCCCACTGTGCATGGCATTAAATAAGAATCCCTCGAACAAATACGGGATTCATAATGCAAACCCAAGAGCACACACGCCAGCAAGCTTTCTACCGTCCCAAGTCGGCCTGTGCCTACCTTGATATAGGCCGAACCAAGCTCTACGAGCTGATGGAGTACGATGCCAATTTTCCGCGCCCCGTCCGGCTAGGTGCCCGCTGCATTGGCTGGACTCGCAGCCAGCTAGACCAATGGCTTGAAGCCAAGGTTGAGGAGGCTGCGCGATGAAAACCTTCCAAGAATTCCGAGAGAATAGCGGCCTAGTCCAGCTTCGCGCCAGCTCATCCGTTGAGGAAATCACGGCCGTTCTGATGGATGCCGACACCCTGCCGCACTGGTTCGACCGGCAACGCGCCCTTGAGTCCATCGCGCACCGTGTAGGTGTGGGTGTAGACCTGTTGTCACGCCTTGAAGCGGAGGTGACAGCACTATGAGCCAGACACAAAAAAGCCCCGCGCCGATTGCCGCCGGTTGCGAGGCCCAATATCCAAATAAGCAACCTGACTATATCACAATCGCTCGCCAGATTAAGGCCAACCGTCGGTATATGCGTGCCACTACCGCGATGCTGAGCGGCCATGTAGACCGTCCTGACTTAGACAAGATCGTTGGCACCACCAATGCGCCGGAGTATGTGCGATTAATGCGCAAAATGGGGCTTACGATTGATATGGAGCGGATTAAGTGCAATGACCGGGATGCAATGCGAATGTGGTATGGCCGGTATCACTTGAGCCAGGCAGACCGCGACGGGCTGCGCCATGCGGTAGTAATGCAGGGGGTGAAGTGATGACCTCAGCACAAAAATTACTCAATCGCTTGGAAAAGGTGCGTGATAGAGGGCAAGACCGCTATTTGGCTTGCTGTCCCGCTCATGATGACCGTTCGCCGTCCCTCTCTATCAAGGAATGCGACGATGGCCGCTT
>ENA-OQTX01000034-OQTX01000034.1-marine-metagenome-genome-assembly--contig:-NODE-34-length-37370-cov-4.191725_pt1 | contig 37370 bp, 38 predicted proteins | sample MGYA00240992_ERZ505281 | MGnify/ENA primary metagenome ERZ505281 (study PRJEB26146, sample SAMN05422147) | marine metagenome | isolation source: South Atlantic Ocean | place: Atlantic Ocean:South Atlantic... | reverse complement strand
AAAAACGTTGCTATGAAATTAAGTATTTCCGAAAGTGCAATGAGCGGTGGAGATCTGGGGTGGTTAAATGAAAATAAGCTTGCGGAAAAATTAAGATCAATATTATCGAATACTCCTATCGGTAGTCTTTCTAAACCAATTTTATTAAATAAAAATATTTTAATTTTTAAAGTAAGAGATAAAAGAAAAATAAAAAAAGAAATAAATTTGGAAGAATTAAAAAATCAATTAGTAGACTCAGAGAAAACAAAAATGCTAAATATGTACTCAAGGTCACATTATGATAAATTAAGAAGGTCAATCTCAATAAAATTTTTTAATGAATAAATCAATAGCAATAATTGCTGGTGAACCAAACAGTATTTCTTCTGAAATCATTTTTAAAAGTTGGCAAATTAGAAAACAATATGTTCACAAACCATTATTTATTATTGGAAGTGTTTTGCTTCTAAATTTACAAAAAAAAAAATTAAACTATAAAATTAAAATAAGAAAAATCGACAATAATTTCAAAATAAATGATTTAAAAAGCAACGAATTACCTGTGTACGATATTGAATATAAACAAAAAAAACCCTTTGAAAAAATATCAAGTAAATCAAACAAGTATATCCTTAAATGTTTTAACCAAGCTATAAAATTGATTGAAAGTGAAAAAATTCTTGGTTTTATTAATTGTCCAATTTCTAAGGAATTTTTATTCAAAAAAAAGCATCAAGGAATTACTGAATTTCTTTCAAAAAAATCTGGTAAGAGTGGTAATGAAGTCATGTTAATTTATAATGAAAAATTATCTGTATCACCAATAACAACTCACATACCATTAAATGAAGTAAGTTCAAAAATAAAAAAATCTAATATTATAAATAAAGTAAAAATTATAAATTCTTTTTACAGAAAAATTTTCAACAAAAAACCAAATTTTGCAATTCTTGGATTAAATCCACATAATCTCTCATTGCCAAAAAAATCTGAGGAAAAAAAAATCATACATAAAGCGATAAAAAATTTAAAAAAATTTAAAATTAAAGTATCTGGACCTGTCCCAACTGACTCTAGTTTTATGATTCTTAACAAACATAAATTCGACGTAATAATTGGTATGTATCATGATCAAGTTCTCACGCCTTTTAAGGCTCTATATAATTTTAATGCAATAAATATTACATTAGGACTACCCTATATTAGAATATCTCCAGATCATGGCGTTGCAGAAAACATAATTGGAAAAAAAATCGCAAGCCCAAAAAGTTTGATAGAATCTATTAAATTTTTTAACTATATAAAAAATAAATGAAACTTTTCCAAAAAGCTAAAAAAAGTTTGGGGCAAAATTTTTTAATAGATAAAAATATAATAAATAAAATAATTGAAATTGGAAACATTAACAAAAATAAATCAGTCATGGAAATAGGGGCTGGCTATGGGAATTTAACAAAAGCAATAGTTTGTATGGAGCCAAAAAAAATTTTAGCAGTTGAAAAAGATAAAAAATTAGCTTTTTTTTTAAGAAAAAAATTTAAAAATTATAAAAACTTAAAAATAATTAATCGCGACATTTTAGATATAATTGAAGAAAAAAATTTTGGACAAAACATGGTTGTTTTTGGTAACCTTCCATATAATATTTCAACTAAAATATTAGCCTCGCTAATCATGCTAAAAAACTGGCCTCCTTGGTATGATGTTTTAATTTTAATGTTTCAAAAAGAGGTGGCTGATAGAATTTTGGCAAAAATGCAAACAAAGGAGTTTAGTAGATTATCAGTCTTATCAAACTGGAGATTGGAAATAAAAAAACACTTTAATGTTTCGAAAAATTGTTTTTTCCCAAGACCAAAAATAAATTCTACTCTACTCTCGTTTAAACCAAAAAAAAATAATCCATTCGATCTAAAAAATCCAAAAAATCTTGAAAAAGTAACTAGAGTTTTATTTTCAAATAGAAGAAAAATGATAAATAAGAATTTTAATAAATTGTTTGAGAAAAAAAAATCTATAATGAAAAACTTAAATATTGACTTAAATAAAAGACCAGAAGAATTAAGTAATGAAATGTTTTATAAAATTGCTGTGCAATATGAAAAATTATCCGATTAACTCTTTTATTTTTTTTTCAATTTCATTTGTGTTTTGATTTTGACTTATCCCCCTTTTTTCAGATTTTATAACATTTAATATTTTTTCATAACAAGTATCTAGATCATCATTTACAAAAACATAATTATATTCATTCCAATGGGATGTTTCTTCATTAAAATTGTCCATTCTTTTTTCAATTAATTCTTCTTGGCCTTTGTGACGATTTAATAATCTCTTTTTTAAAGCCTGAATATTAGGAGGAAGGATAAAAAATGTTACTAGTGATAAGCTTTTAATTCTTTTTAATTGCTGAGTACCTTGCCAGTCAATATCAAATAAAACGTCTCTCCCGAGTGATAATAATTCTAATACTGGTTTTTTAAGAGTGCCATAATAATTGCCAAAAATATTTGCATATTCGAAAAAATTGTTTTCCTTAACTAAGGTATTAAATTCTTGCTCGCTAACAAACTTATAATCTCTTTCATTAATTTCGTTGGGCCTTGGTTTTCTTGTTGTATGAGAAATTGAAATAGTGAAGTTTTTATTATTTTCTGCAATTTTTTTTGTTAATGTTGTTTTTCCAGCTCCAGAAGGTGAGGATAAAACAAACATCATGCCTCTCTTTTCTTTTGCCATAGTAATATTAATTGGCTTAATATTTTTTTAAAAATTTTTTAAGTTGATTTATTTTCAATAAACTTTATAGCATCGCCAACGGTAAGAATTTTTTCTGCTTCAGTATCGGAGATCTCTGAACCAAATTCCTCCTCAAAGGCCATAACAAGTTCGACTGTATCTAAACTGTCGGCACCTAAATCATCAATAAAATTAGCTTCATTTGTAACTTTAGTTTCATCTACACCTAAATGATCGACAACCATTTTTTTTACCGTGCTTGAAATATCTTTTTTCATTTGTAAATTCCTTAATTGGAATTATTAGTTCTTAATAAATTATAAATGAATTTTGTCAAGACATATACATGCCACCATTTACATGTATCGTTTCACCAGTTACATATGATGCTTGCTCGGAGGACAAAAAGGCAACGCAATTAGATACGTCTTCGCCCGTTCCAAACTTCCCCATAGGAATTCTTGATGTCAAATATAATTTAACCTTATCAGCTATACCCTTTGTCATATCTGAGACTATAAATCCAGGTGAAACACAATTAACCGTTATATTTTTTTTAGCGTATTCAATTGCTAGGCTTTTTGACATTCCTATAATGCCAGCCTTAGAAGCTGAGTAGTTTGGCTGACCCAAATTCCCAACGTGACCAACAACCGAGGTGATATTTACAATTCTACCAAATCTATTTTTTAACATTTTTTTTATAGCATATTTAGATAGCAAAAATGTAGAAGTTAAATTAATATCTATCACTTTCTTCCATTCTTCAACTTTCATTCTTATAGAGAGATTATCTAAATTTATTCCTGCGTTATTTATCAAAACATCCAAACCTCCTAGTTCTAAAGAAACGCTATCTATAAATTCTTCAATTCCCGAATGATTTCCAATATCAAATTTTTTTACTTTAATATTTGGGTATTGTTTTTTTATTAATTCTAATTTTTCAGTTTTGGTGCCGCTACCGAGAATATTAGCTCCAAGTGAAACAAACTTTTTGACCAACTCGTTACCAATACCTCCACTCGCACCGGTTATTAAAATATTTTTATTTTTAAAATTAATCATTTATTATATCCTCTATTGAGTTAATATTTGATACTTTTACATTTCTATTTATTTTTTTTACTAAACCAGAAAGCACTTTGCCAGGACCAATTTCTAAAAAACTTGCAACTCCCTGTTTTATCATAAAATCTATACTTTCTCTCCATCTAACTCTTGATGTAATTTGATCAATTAATAATGGTCTAATTTTATCTACATCGGTCTCCTCTTTGGCAGTCACATTACTAATGATGCTTGGTTTTGGTTTCAGAAAATTTGTATTTTCAATTTCATCCTTCATATTTTCTGCAGCTTTTTTCATTAAAGAACAATGAAAAGGTGCACTTACAGGTAAAAGTATTCCTTTTTTCTTTTTTTTTTTCAAGTTTTCGTTAAGAATTTCTATTACCATTTTTTTCCCACTAACGACAACTTGTCCACTAGTGTTATCATTGGCAATTTCACAAATTTCTCCTTTGGGAAGTAAGTTAATTTCATTCTCTACTTCATGAATTGTCATTCCAAGTATAGCCATCATAGCACCTTGGCCTGAAGGAACTGCATCTTGCATCGATTTACCTCTTTCATGTAATAAATAAGCCGCTCTTTCTATGGTCAAAGATCCTCCGCATACAAGCGCGGTATATTCACCTAAGGAATGTCCAGCAAAAAATCTTGCATTATTTAAATTTAAACCAAACTGCTGATTCAAAACATTAAATATACAAACGCCTATAGTCATAATTGCGGGCTGTGTATTTTGCGTAAGTTTTAATTCTGCTTCAGGACCATTTAATATAATATTTGAAAGTGAAAAACCTAAAGTTTTATCAACAGTTCTAAAAATTTCTTTTACTGAGTCAAATTTTTCATAAAAATCTGATCCCATTCCAACATATTGTGAACCCTGACCCGGAAATAAAACAGCGCGCATAAGGTAATGAAAATATAATATAATCAAATTTTAATTGTTGTATATTAAAAATATTAATAGTATAAAACCACAACCTCTACCAAAATAAGGTGGATTGTTCGATAGGTATATCGAATTAACCAAGGAAAAACGTGGATGAATTGTTACGAACACACTTTTATAGCAAAACAAGACTTACCCTCAAGTCAAACTAAAACACTAGTAAATAAATACGAAGATATAATAAAAAAAAACTCAGGGAAGGTTTTAAAAACTGAAGAATGGGGATTGAGAAATTTATCTCATATTATAAAAAATAACAAAAAAGGATTTTATTTTCATATAAAATTCGAAGGTATTGGAACAACAATTAAAGAATTAGAAAAAGCAGGAAATATTGATGAGATGTTAATTAGATATTTAACTGTTAAAGTAAAAAAACACAATCTTGAAGAAAATTTTTTTGAAAAAAAAGATTATTTAGAAAATAGATAAAAATGATAAAAAAAAGGAGAAAATTTAATAAAAAACAAAAAAATTCCAGATATTCTAAATTAAGTTTATTTCAAAAACCTGATACAAACTTTTTTAAACCATGTCCTCTTTCGGGAAAAAATGCCCCTATATTAAATTATAAAAATATCAAATTGCTAAAAAAATATATTTCTGAAAGTGGAAGAATTTTACCTTCAAGAATAACTTCTGTATCATTGAAAAAACAAAAAGAACTTTCTAGATCAATAAAAAGGGCTAGACTCTTAGCATTATTATAAAAATTGTCATGGAAATTGTTTTACTAGAAAATATTAAAAATCTTGGAAAGATAGGAGATGTTGTAAATGTTAAAAGAGGATATGGTCGTAATTTTCTTATTAAATATGGAAAAGCTCTTAAAGCTTCTGAAGTTAATATCGATTTGGTAAATAAAAAAAAGACAGATCTTAGCGAAAAAAATATTACTTTTAAAAAAAATGCCAGAAAAATTTTTGATATTATTAATAAAAAAAATTATAAATTTTCTAAAAGGACAAAAGATAATAATGAATTGTATGGATCAATAAAACCCAGGGAACTTTCAAAAACTATAGAAAGTTTAGATAAGATAGAAATAAAACCATCCCAGTTCGATCTGGATAAAGAAATAAACAAAATTGGCTTCTATGAGGCAAAAATTAATTTACACGCTGAAGTTCAAGCCAAAATTCATATTGAAGTTGTAAAACAAGAAGAGGCAAATTAGTTTTTCTTATTGTTTTTCAACAGAAAATTTATTCCATGTATAACTTTCGTGTTTTTTTTATTATTTTTTTGGTATTAAATGAATAAAAAATAATAATGGCTCAACAACCTTTCAAAATAATTGAAAATCGCCAAAAAAAAATGCCTTGTAACATTGAGGCTGAACAAGCCGTTATTGGCTCCATATTGGTTTCAAACGATATTTATGACGAAATATCGCCTTTAGTAGACGCTCAGAAATTTTTAGACCCTATTCATATAAAAATTTATGAAACAATTGAAAAATTAATTTCAAAGGGCCTTTTGGCTAATCCAATTACATTAAAAAATCATTTTGAAAACAATGAAGGTCTAAAAGAATTAGGTGGTCAAGAATATTTAATAAAAATTACTAAATTTGCAACTTCGACTAAACAAGCAATTGATTATGCAAATATCGTTCAGGAAATGCATGTACGTAGAGAACTAATCAAGATTTCAGAATCAGTTTTAGAGCAAGCTTCTAATGATACTGAAATTAATACTTCAGGTGAGGAAATTATTCAAAATGCTGAAAAATCTTTATTTGATTTAGCTGAGAGAGGACATTTTAATCGATCGTTCTTGAAATTTGAATACGCATTGAAACAGACAATTGAGATGGCAAAAAGTGCTTATAAAAATGAGGAAGGTATAGTTGGGGTACCAACCGGATTAACCGACTTGGATTCAAGACTGGGGGGAATGCATAAACAGGATTTAATTATTATTGCTGGGCGACCTTCAATGGGTAAAACTGCTCTCGCAACAAATATTGCTTTTCATGCTGCAAAAAATATAGAAAAAAAAGGATCTAAATCTACTGTAGCTTTTTTTTCTTTAGAAATGTCTTCCGAGCAACTTTCTACAAGAATACTTTCAGAACAATCTAGAATAAGGTCTAATGATATTAGAAGAGGAAAAGTATCAGAGAAAGAATTTGAACAATTTATAGAAACATCTAAAAATATTTCTGAACTACCTTTATATATAGACGAAACACCTGCTATCACTATTGCAGCCATCAGTAATAGATCAAGAAGAATTAAAAGACTTTTTGGACTAGAATTAATTGTTGTTGACTATATTCAGTTGATGAGATCTAGCGGTCGTAAAGAATACAATAGAGTTCAAGAAATTTCTGAAATTACCCAAGGCTTGAAAGCTTTAGCAAAAGAACTGGATGTACCTGTGCTTGCTTTGTCCCAACTTTCCCGTCAAGTTGAGCAAAGAGATAATAAAAAACCACAATTATCTGATTTAAGAGAATCAGGCTCTATAGAACAAGATGCAGATGTCGTGATGTTTGTTTATAGAGAAGCTTATTATCTTGAGAATAAAGAACCCACTTTAGGATCAATTGAACATGCAGAATGGCAACAAAAAATGGATGAAATATCTAGATTAGCAGACATAATGATTGGCAAACAAAGACACGGGCCAACTGGAAATATTAAAGTTGAATTTGAAGCAATGTATACTAAGTTCAAAGACCTAGAAACTAAATAGCTTTAAACATTTCAATGTTTGAAAAAATATATAAAAATTCAATAATTGAAAAACCTAAATTTACTTTACTAATTCTTGCTGTTTTATTATTAAGTTTTGGATATTTTGCAAAGGACTTTCAGTTAGACGCATCATCGGACACTTTGCTTCTAGAAAATGACCCCGATTTAAAATATCTACGAGAAGTAAATACCAAATTTGGCTCGAAAGATTTTCTAGTACTAACCTATACTCCAAAAGAGAGTTTAATAAGCCCAGATACAATAAGAAATCTTACAAATTTAAAAAATGATTTAACAAATTTAAGCTGGGCAAATAATGTAATAACTATTTTGGATGTTCCATTACTAAAAAATAACGACGAACCTTTAGCAGAAAGAATTAAAAATTTTAAAACTCTATCTAGCGAAGATTCTGATAAAGAAAGAGGTTTTAAAGAGATTATAAATAGTCCAATTTATAAAGAATTCATAATTAGTAAAGATGGCAAAACTAGCGGAATACTAGTTTACATAAAGACTGATAAAAAATTATCTGATCTTATAAAAACTAAAAATAACTATTTAAATAAGAGGGATAAAGGACAATTAACTTCCGAAGATAAAAAAGAATATAAAAAATTTCTAAAAAAATATGATAACTACAAGAAGTCATACAATCAAAAAAATCATCAAAATATAAATGAAATTAGAACAGTCATAGAAAAATATAAGGATACAGCTAAAATTCATTTGGGAGGAATACCCATGATTGCTGACGATATGATGACGTACATAAAAAACGATATAATAGTATTTGGAGCTGGAGTATTTCTTTTTATTGTTTGTACACTTTGGTTTGTTTTTAGAAGCTTATTGTGGGTATTTATTCCTCTTTTAAGTTGTTTTTTTTCAGTTCTTATTATGGTTGGTTTACTAGGATTGCTGGGCTGGAAAGTTACTGTAATATCTTCAAATTTCATATCTCTAATGCTTATTTTAACTATGGCAATGAACATCCATATGAGTGTCCGATATTTACAATTTAAAAAAGAAAATCCAAATATTTCAAATAGTGAAGCTATACTTTGGACTTCAGGAAAAATGTTTTGGCCAATACTTTACACTGTACTTACGACCATTTGCGCTTTTCTATCACTTATATTTAGTGGCATTAAACCTATTATAGACTTTGGTTGGATGATGTCTGTAGGTCTATTGGTTTCATTATCTATAACTTTTACTTTGCTGCCCGCTATTTTAAATATTTTGAGTAAGGATAATACAAATTATAAAGATGAAAAAAAATCAATAATTACTTCTTTCTTAAGTAAAGTTGCACAACAAAACACAAAAACTATTTTTGTATCATCTTTGCTTGTTATCATCGTAAGTATTATTGGTATTACTAAGCTTGAAGTCGAAAACAGCTTTATAAATTATTTTGATAAAAAAACTGAAATTTATAAGGGCATGAAATTAATTGATGATAAGCTTGGAGGAACAACTCCTCTTGATATAATAGTCAAATTTCCAGATAAAAAAAAAGAAGAAAAAATAGATGACGATTTTGATAGCTGGGACGATGAAGAAAAAGATGAAGCAAAATATTGGTTTACAAGAAATAAAATAGATAGAATTATTCAAGTTCACGACTACCTGGATAATTTGCAAGCTGTTGGTAAAGTTATATCTTTTGCATCAATGGTCAGAGTTGCAGAAGATCTGAATGATGGAAAAAAATTGCAGGGATTAGAGATGGGGGTTTTATACACTAAAATACCTGACTCAATTAAAAAAGAAATAATTGATCCCTATATATCGATAGAAAATAATGAAGCTAGAATCAGTTTGAGAGTTTTAGACTCCAGGGAAGACCTTAGAAGAAATGAATTGATAAAAAAAATTAATTATGATTTAGAAAATAAATTAGGTTTAAACCGTGATGAATTTAAACTTGCTGGCGTTCTTATTCTTTTTAATAATCTGTTACAAAGCCTGTTTAAATCTCAAATATTAACTCTGGGTGTTGTAATGGCAGGCATAACTTTAATGTTTTTAATTTTGTTTAGAAATATAACTTTATCTTTAATAGGTGTTGTGCCAAATTTTATGGCGGCCTTCCTAATTCTAGGTATCATTGGCCTACTAGGAATACCTCTAGATATGATGACGATAACCATTGCTGCTATCACCATCGGTATAGCTGTAGATAATAGCATCCATTATATCTATAGATTTAAAGAGGAATTTAAAAAAAATAACAACTATAATCAAACTCTTGAAAAGTGTCATGATACGGTTGGTGTAGCTATTTTAAATACTTCTATAACAATTGTTTTTGGCTTTTCTATACTTGTTCTTTCCAATTTCATACCAACAATTTATTTCGGAATTTTTACTGGAATTGCAATGCTTTTAGCTATGATTTCGGTTTTAACACTTTTACCAAAACTAATTTTGATAGTAAAACCTTTTGGCAATGTCTGACATAATAGAATTTATACAAAGTAACATTTCAGCATTTGATCTTATTGTTTTTTTAATTATTGTTTATTCCATGGCACAATGTGCTGCTAAGGGATTTATGAGAAGCTTATTATCATTTTCGAAATGGCTGCTTGCTTTAATAATAACAATTATATTAGTACCAAAATTAAATCCTTGGGTACAAGATTATGTAGAATCAAAATTTATTTCTGATATTGGTTTAGGGGTTTTTATATACATAGTTTCACTTTTTGTAATAATCAATATAGGTAAAGCTATTAGTAGAACGGTTACTTGGTCAGGTCTTGGCTCAGTTGACAAGACTTTTGGTTTAATTTTTGGAATATTTAAAGGATATGCGATTTGTGTATGCATTTTTTCTTTGCTTAACTGGTTTTATCCACATCAAAAATGGCCATTAAAAGCTGAAGGTACTTATTCTTTTGAAATAATATATAAGGGAAGTGAGTTTTTAATTGATGAATTTCCCAAAAGTAAAGATTACTACGAAGAAACAGAAGAAAAAATAGAAAAAATTTAAATGGCACGATTAAGAGAAGAATGTGGAGTTTTTGGTATTTTTGATAATAAAGATGCTGCCGCCCTCACAGCGTTAGGATTACATGCTTTACAACATAGAGGGCAAGAAGGTTGTGGCATTGTTACATCTGATGGAAAAAACTTTTACGCTGAAAGAAGACTTGGATTAGTTGGAGATAATTTCACTAAAGGAAAAGTTTTAGAGAAATTGCCTGGAAGCTATGCAATTGGTCACAATCGTTATTCAACAACCGGAAATAATCTAATCAAAAATGTTCAACCCTTTTTTGCTGACCTTCATGATGGAGGCATTAGTATTGCACATAATGGAAATTTAAGTAATGCTCGATATCTCAGAAGAGAATTAGTTAAAAATGGTTCTATTTTTCAAACTACATCTGACACAGAAACTATAGTTCAGCTAATTGCAAAATCAAAAAGGTCAAAAATAATTGATAAAATAATTGATGTCCTTTTTAAAATACAAGGAGGATATGCGTTAACAATTTTGACAAATAAAAAATTAATAGGAATTAGGGATCCATTTGGAATCCGCCCTTTGGTTATCGGTAAACTTAATAAATCTTATGTTTTAGCATCAGAAACTTGCGCTTTTGATATAATTGGAGCGAAATTTATTAGGGAAATCGAAAATGGAGAAATAATCATTATAACAGAAAACGGATTAGAAAGTATAAAACCATTCCCTAAAGTAAAAGAAAGGCCGTGTATTTTTGAATATATATATTTCTCTAGACCAGACAGCATCATAAATAATATTAGTGTTTACGAATATAGAAAAAGATTAGGCGCAGAGTTAGCAAAAGAATCACACATTGAAGCAGATTTAATAATACCGGTACCAGACTCCGGTGTTCCAGCTGCAATTGGTTATTCCGAAAAAGTAAAAAAGAATATCGAATTAGGAATTATTAGAAATCATTATGTTGGCAGAACCTTTATTGAACCTACTCAACAAATACGTAGTTTAGGCGTTAAACTAAAGCATAATGTTAATAAATCTCTCATTAAAGGTAAATCTTTAATTTTAATCGATGATTCACTGGTAAGAGGCACGACTTCTGTCAAAATTATCAAAATGCTTCATGAAGCTGGGGCAAAGGAAGTTCACTTAAAAATTGCTTCTCCACCTATTAAATACCCAGATTATTATGGGATTGATACACCAGATAAAGATGAATTACTTGCCTCAAAACTTGACCTTAAGGGTATGCAAATATTCACTAAAGCAAAAACATTACAATTTTTATCAATTGAAGGATTATATAAGTCTATGGGACATGAAAAAAGAAACTCATCTTATCCTCAATTCACTGATCATTGTTTCACTGGCGAGTATCCAGTTAAACCTATCGATGCAAATGATAAAAATTTTGAAGAAAATCAACTAAGTTTTATGTCGTCAAAATCTTGAGAATAAAATAAAATTAAGTTAATCAAATCCATATATACGAGAATTTTTAGTCAAGATATATAATTTTCCATTATTTATTATTGGAGCTGATGTAACAGGGTCGCCAATTTTTTTAAAATATTCAACTTTTCCCGAAACGGGAGAGCTTACAATTAAATATCCATTTGAAGTTACTGAATAAATTTTTCCAGAACCCATAATAAAACCTGTTATCTTAGTTTCTTGCTTTTTCTTTTTTAATATTTTTAAAATATTAGTAGAAGAAATTAATATTCCTGTATCTTTATCTATGATTACAAAATAACCGTTATCCGTTAGAATAAAAATGTTTTTTCCATCTATAATTGGTGCACCAATTGAACTTACTTCTTGTTTCCAGTTAGTATAACCAGTATTTAAATTATAAGAAAAAAGTGATGATTTAGATGAAACAATTATATTATCATCAATTATAACAATCTCTGATGATTTAAAAAAATCTGAAGCATGCGCCAACGTGGATTCTAATGTATTTAATGACCAGGCAATTTTTCCATTATTTGCATTAACTTTTAATAAATCTCCAGAAGAGTTAATGGCAATTACATCTCCCTGTTTTGATATAGCAGAGGATAAAAAGTTTTGTAACTTTATGAAGGAAGGTACTGAGCGAATATCCCAAATTTTTGATCCATTTTCTGTATTGAAGCACAAAATTCTATTATCTTGATTAATCAAAAAAATTTTATTTTTGTAAATTTTTATATTAGATTTTATTGGTATTCCGTGATTTTTTATCCAAACAAGTTTTCCATTGTTTAAACCAATTGAATAGATAAAACCGATATTATCTGCAACATAAATATTATTTTGATAAATAGAGAAAACTAAATTTTTATAAACTTTTTTATATATTTTTTTATATATATTTTTTTTCCAATTTATTTCCCCATTCTGATTAATGTTAAAAATTGTGCCATTATTATCTGAAAAAATTATATTATTCTCAAAAACTAATGGTGAGGATATAATTTTTGACATAGGAAATTTATTTTTCCCGATTTTTTTTTTTAAAAATATATTATCAATTCCGGATAAATAAATGTTACCAAGAAAATTTTGCTGATTTAAGCTGGACATTTTCCACGATAAATTTTTTCTTGGATTTGATATACTAATTTTTTTAGTTAAAGATATTTCTTTAGAATAAACACTTTTGGATGAATAAATATAATCTACAACTTTAGTTTGCTTCTGTTCTTTTTCTAATTCGGAAATTCTTCTTTTTTCCTTTTTGCTTCCGCTCCAAATCCCTGTTTTATTGTCAAAAGAACAATTTACTAATAAAATAAATATTAAAAAAAAAATTAAATTCTTTTTTTTATTCATTGGGTAATAATAACAAGCTGAGATTTGGCTTGATTATAAAAGTCTTTGTGTAAATTATTTATAGAGAGAATTTGTTGATAAAATTCTATGGCCTTTATATTTTCTCCCTTTGACATAAAATAATCTCCTAATAATAGTAAAGCATGAGGTTTCCATAAAGTGTCAGTGTTTAATAATGGTTTTATAGTTTCTAGCAATTCTGACTCGATTATAGAATTTGAAATAAATAATGCTTTTTTATAAATTAATAAATTTCTTAACTCTTTCTCAAACTTATTATTTTCCAATAAATGGTCGTACAAAATCGATATTTCTTTATAATCACTGATTAAATTTTGATTTAGTATCAGGAAAAAAGATAAAGTTGAATAAGTAGAATCATTAGCAAAAATTACTTTTTTCAGTGTATTTAATGCTTCACTTTTGTTTCCATTTTCCAGGTAAAATTTAGCTTGGACATAATTTTCAGATAATAAAATCTTTTTGCTTTCTTTGCTTTCTAAATAAAAACTTAAAGAGCCAAATGAAATTATTAAAATTAAAATAGAAGAAAAAATCAAAATTTTATTTGATTCGTAAAATTTTTTTATTTTCGACTTTTTCGTTACATCATATTGGGCTTCAAAAAAATTTTCTGCCATTTAAATTATCTAATTGTACACATTTTTAGAAGAAGGAAATCTCCTCAGTTTTACATCCTCGGAATAATTTTTTATGCATTTTTCAATAACTTTTTTCAAATTTGAATATTGTTTAACAAATTTCGGTAAAAAATCACTTAAACCTATCATATCGTCAGTAACAAGTATTTGGCCGTCACAATGCATGGATGCGCCTATACCTATTGTTGGTATAGAAACATTTTTTGTAATTTTTTTTGCTAAGTTTTCAGGCACACATTCAATTACAATTGCAAACGCTCCGGAATTAGAAACGTCTATTGCATCTTCGAAAATCTGTTTTTTTTCAGCAAAGTTTTTTCCTTTAGTTTTAAAGTTGGTCGAAGTCTGTGGCAATAATCCAACATGTCCCATAACTGGAATTCCCCTTTTTGTAAGGTATCTAATTATTTTAACTATTTTTTTTCCACCTTCTAATTTTATTGCATCACACTTTGTTAATTTTATTACCTTTCTTGCATTTTTATATGCAACAAATTTATTTGTATATGTCTTATACGGCATATCGAAAACTACTAAACTTTTCTTTGTTGAATTTTTAACGGTCTTTCCATGAAGGATCATTGTTTCGATTTTAACTTCTCTTGTTGTCTTCATTCCATATAAAACCATACCTAAAGAATCTCCGACTAATATTATGTCACAATATTTATCTGCGATTTTAGCAATAGTTTTAGAGTAAGCTGTCAAGCAAGTTATTGGAATCTTGTTTTTTTTTTTTAAAATTTTATTAATTGTTACTTTTTGCATCATCAGAAGTCATTTTTTCAAATTTTTCTTGAATTTCTTTTTTTTTAGAACAGAAAGATTTGCAAACTAAAACAAATTCATCGAGTAATTTTTTTGCATGATTATAATCGGATTGTTTAATTTTTAGTAGCACAAGCATATATATCGCTTCATCATTTTGTGGATTTAATAGTAAAACGCTATTTAACTTAATTTCTTGTTCGAAATCATTGTCATAATTATTGAAAATTTTCGCAAGATATAAATAAGATTTTTCACTTTTTGGATAAAATACTATATCTCTTTCAAATAAAATTTTTGATTTATCAAATTCTTTTTTCTGGAAAAGCTCTATTCCTTTTTTAAAGTAATTTGATTCTTTGGCTGTTCCACCTGATATTAGGAATAAATAAACAAAAAATATTTTAATTATAATAAAAAATTTTTTCATAATTTAACCATAAACATTGTTGCATTATGTATCATATTTTTAAAATACCTTTGCAAAAAATATAAATTTCTTTGGATTCTTTTTTACTCGATAAAGGTTTATATTTAACAACATTTTTAAAGCTCTTTTTTGCCCTTTCGTTAATCTCGCCAAATATTGAACCCATAAATATTTTGGACAAGAAAACACCATTTTCAGATAAAATTTTTTTTGCTAAACTCATTGCGCTTATGCAAAGCTCTCCGGTTCTATATGAATCGAGTGCTTTATTGCCAGAAGTATTTGCGGCCATATCTGATAAAACTACATCGATTTTATTGTTAAAATAAAGCATTATTTTTTCACAAATGTTAACATCACAAAAATCACCATGAATAAAATCAACATTATTAATTTTTTCCATAGGTCTAACATCAACTGCTAAAATTTTTCCTTTAATTATTTCTTTTCTTGCTACTTGAGACCATCCCCCTGGACAGGACCCCAAATCTAATAATGACGAATTTTTCTTTATAAATTTAAACTTTTTATTCATCTCTATTAATTTAAAAGCAGATCTAGACCTATATCCTTGGATTTTAGACTGTCTAAAAAAGGGATCCTTATTTTGCTTAATTAACCAATTTTTTGAAATTTTATTTTTTTTCAATTATTTATTGTAATTTTTAAACCTTTGTCACAAAAATTTTATAAAACATCTTCGGTTTCCTCTTCGCTGTTAGCAATCAATGATGTTTTGTTTTTATGTCTATAATGAAAATAGCTTATTGGAATTAGAAAAATGTAAATCAAACCACTAAAAAATAAGGTTTCAAAAGTATAAAAAATTAAAAGACTTACATAGACTCCAATTCCCAGTAATAAAAAAATAGCTAAATGCCTAGGAATTAAAATTCTTTTTAATGAATAGGTAGGTATTTTACTAACCATCAAAATAGATGTTGTTAAAATTGCTATAGAACTTAATACTGTGTAATTTTCAAATTGAACTATACCACTTAAACTTAATATAAGAGGCAATAATACTAAACCAGCCGCCGCAGGAGAAGGTACACCCTCAAAAAAATTTATTTTCCATGTTTCGTTTTCTTCAATAATCATTAAATTAAATCTTGCTAAACGAAGAGCACAACATACTGTGTAGATTAAAACAAACATCCAACCAAATTTTCCAATTTCATTTAAAGCCCAAAAATATATTATGAAACCTGGCGCTACACCAAAGCTAATAACATCAGTGAGAGAATCTAATTCTTTACCAATCTTTGATGTTCCTTTTATTAACCGAGCCACTCTTCCATCAAGAGTGTCGAGAATTGCAGCAAACCCTATTGCAATTATTGCCATACCATAATTTGCATCTAATGCAAATTTTATTGAACTTAAACCCAAGCAAACACCAAAAATAGTTAAAGCATTAGGTAAAAGAGATTTTGGATTTTTTTTTGTAATTAATTTGAATTCTTTTTTGTTTTCAAACATATTTTTACTTTTTCCTTGCTATTATAGTTTCCCCACCAATTGTTTTTTGGTTTTTTTGAGCCATTAATTGGTAATTTTCAAAATATAAATCAACTCTACTACCAAATCTGATCATACCAAATCTGTCTCCTTGCGTAGTTTCATCATTTTCTTTAATTTCACAAACAATTCTTCTAGCAATCAGTCCTGCTACTTGAACCAAAATTAATTCATCTCCATTAGAATTAATCATTTTAACATAATTTCTTTCGTTTTCATCACTCGCTTTATCAAGAGAAGCATTTATATATTTTCCTGGTTTATAAAATATTTGGGTAATTTTCCCAGACGAAGGAATTCTGTTAACATGACAATTAAAAGCGTTCATGAAAATACTAACTCTTGTATATTTTTTGTTTTCTAGACCTATTTCGCTTGGACCATTTGTTTCTATAATTTGTGATATAATCCCATCCGCTGGACTTAATAAATAATTTTCATCATTTATCGGAAACCTTTCGGGATCCCTAAAAAAATAATACACCCATACAGTTAAAATGAAACTTACGAATCCAAGAAAATTAGAAATTAATAAAAGAATAAAAGTTATTACAGCGCCTATGGCTAAAAATCTATAACCTTCTTTATGTAGTTTCGGAAATAAAAAATCTGTCATATTTATATACTTTGTAATTTTACGCTAATATGTATATTAAGTAATTAAATTCAATTGCTAAAATTAAAATATAATGGCAAAAATTAAGGTAAAAAACCCGATAGTTGAGATGGATGGCGATGAAATGGCGCGAATAATATGGGATTTTATTAAAAAAAAACTAATTCTTCCATATCTAGACATCAACATTAAATATTACAACTTAGGCATAAAAAACAGAGACAAAACATCTGATCAAGTAACATTGGACTGCGCTGATGCTATAAAAAAAATTGGTGTAGGTATTAAATGCGCAACAATAACTCCTGATGAAAATCGCATAAAAGAATTTAAACTAAAAAAAATGTGGAGATCTCCTAACGGAACAATTAGAAATATTTTAGGAGGAACTGTTTTTCGTGAACCCATAATTTGTAAAAATATTCCAAAATTAGTTCCAAGTTGGACAAATCCAATTGTAATTGGAAGACACGCTTTTGGCGACCAGTATAGAGCAACTGATTTTATAGTACCTGGAAAGGGTAAATTAGAAATAAAGTGGACCTCTGAAGACGGAAACGAAAAAAAAGAGTATGAAGTGTTTAATTTCACTGGACCTGGTGTTGCTTTATCAATGTACAATTTGGACCAATCTATTAGAGATTTTGCAAGAGCATGCATGAATTATGGATTGAATAGAAAATGGCCAGTTTATCTTTCTACAAAAAATACAATTTTAAAAAATTATGACGGAAGATTCAAAGATTTATTCCAGGAAGTTTATGAAAAGGAATTTAAAAAAAAATTTGAGGAAAAATCGATTACTTATGAACATAGACTTATCGATGACATGGTAGCTTGCGCAATAAAATGGAATGGAAATTATGTGTGGGCATGTAAAAACTACGACGGCGATGTTCAATCTGATACCATAGCTCAAGGATTCGGATCTCTCGGTTTAATGACAAGTGTTTTGATGACACCGAATGGAAAAACAATAGAGTCAGAAGCAGCTCACGGAACGGTTACCAGACATTATAGATTACATCAACAAGGCAAAGAAACTTCGACAAATCCTATAGCTTCTATATTTGCTTGGACCAAAGGTTTAGCTCACAGAGGCAAATTAGATGGCAATGAGGAACTAATTAAATTTTCAAACACTTTGGAAAATATATGTGTTAATACGGTTGAAGGAGGACATATGACCAAAGATTTAGCAGTTTTGATAAGCAAAAATTCTAAATTTTTAACTACTAACCAATTTTTGGACCAGTTAGATCAAAAGTTAAAAAAAACGCTTAATTAAATATTGTCTATTATATTTAGAAAAGATTTTTCTATTTTTTCAGGTAAATTTCCACCCGCTTGTGCAAAATCATTTCTTCCACCTCCACCAGTGCCACCAATCGCTCTTGAGCCCAATTTAACCAATTCTACAGCATTATATTTTGTTGCTAAATCGTTAGTGACTCCAACAGCCATTCCGACTTTACCATCTACAATGGTGTAAACAATAACTATTCCTTTCTTTAAATCTTTTTTTCCTTGGTCAATTAATGATCTTAATTCTTTAGAAGGAAAACCTTTAATAAGCTGATATCTCACTTTGAGACCTTTAATAGTTTTATCTTTAATCTCGTTTTTATTCTTATCTTTAAGTATTAATTCGATATTTATTACTTCTAGCTGTTTGTTTAATTTCTTTATTTTTTCATTATTTGGCAGATCACTTACAACAACAGGTTTTTTGCCTAAATTTTTAATTTCTTTTTCTAAACCTGCTATTTTATCGAAAGTAATTTTATTTAAACTATCTGAATCTTGTTTTTTCTTTTTTAAATAATTGGCAAGTTGTTCTGCTCTTAAAGCTTCTACACGTCTAACTCCCGATGCGATAGCAGATTGACTTACTATTTTGAATTCACCAATTTCTGATGTGTTGTTGACATGTGTTCCGCCACATAATTCAGTAGAAAAATATTTATTTTTTTCTTTTCCCATTGAAAGAACCCTAACCTCGTCTCCATATTTTTCTCCGAAAAGAGCTAAAGCGCCATTATCAACAGCCTCTTTAGGCGTCATCAGTCTTGTTCTTACCTCACTATTACTTTTAACCATATCATTAACATATTTTTCAATTTTATTAATTTCGTTTTCCTCTATTGGTTTCATATGACTAAAATCAAATCTTAGTTTATCAGGCCCTACAAAAGATCCCTTTTGGATGACATGTTTGCCTAAAATTCTTCTTAGGGCCTCGTGCAGTAGATGAGTAGCTGAATGGTAGGCTCTTATGTTCGCTCTTCTTTCACTATCAATTGCGAGATTTACTATGTCTTTAACTTTTATTTTTCCCTTAACTAATTTGCCTTGATGAACAAATATATCACCCAATTTCTTTTGGGTATCAACAACTTGAAAATTTGAATTGTTATTGGAAATAAATCCAATATCTCCAATTTGACCTCCAGACTCTCCATAGAAGGGTGTTTGATTGGTAACTAACTCAGCTTCATCACCTTCATTGATTATATTTACTTCATTTCCTTTTTTAACTAATGATAAAACAACACCTTCAGATTTATCTTTTTCGTAACCTAAAAATTCAGTTGATCCTATTTTGTCTTTTAAATTAAACCAAATTTTATCAACGGTCTGATCTCCTGAACCTTTCCATGCAAGTTTCGTTTTTTCTTTTCTTTCGTTCATAGCTTTATTAAATCCAGCTATATCAACATTAATCTTTTTATTTTTTAAAATATCTTGTGTTAAATCCAAAGGAAAACCGTATGTATCATATAGTTTAAAAGCCACATCACCAGGTAAAGAATTGTTTTTTATTTTATTCAAATTGTCGTTCAATATTTCCATTCCTCTAATAAGTAGAGTAGAAAATCTTTCTTCCTCTGTCTTTAGTATTTCTGTAATTAAGGGTTCTGCTCTCTTAAGTTCTGGATACGAATCCGACATTTCTTGGATCAATGTTGGAACAATTTTATAAAAGATTGGTTCCTTGCTTCCTAGAATATGTGAATGTCTCATCCCTCTTCTCATGATCCTTCTTAAAACATAGCCTCTTCCCTCATTAGAGGGCAAAACTCCTTCTGCGATTAGAAAGGCGCTGGCCCTAAGATGATCCACTATAACTCTATGACTTGCTATATTCTCTTTGGTTATTTTTGTTTTAGTTAAATTCGAAGAAGTTTTGATTAAAATTTTAAAGTGATCTGTTTCGTAATTATCGTGAGTACCCTGAAGTAGAGCGGAAATTCTCTCTAAACCCATTCCTGTATCTACTGACGGTTTTGGAAGGTTCACCCTCTCATGCTTTGAAACTTGTTCAAATTGCATAAATACTAAATTCCATATCTCAATAAAGCGATCTCCCTCTTGGTTTTTGCTACCAGGAGGTCCACCCTTTAAATGATCTCCGTGATCGTAAAATATTTCTGAGCATGGCCCACAAGGTCCTAGATCGCCCATTGACCAAAAATTATCATTGGTAGCTATCTTATAAATTCTATTTTCCGGTAGTCCTGCAATTTTTTTCCATAAATCAAAAGCTTCCTTATCATCTGCGTAAACACTTACACTAAGTTTATCTTTTGATATTTTAAATTCCTTAGTAATTAAATTCCAAGCTAAATCTATCGCAACATCTTTAAAGTAATCTCCAAAAGAAAAATTTCCTAACATTTCAAAAAATGTGTGGTGTCTTGGTGTATAACCTACATTTTCCAAGTCGTTGTGTTTTCCTCCTGCTCTAACACATTTTTGTGAAGTAGCAGCTCTTTTGTAATCTCTTTTTTCAAGACCGGTAAATACATTTTTAAACTGGACCATACCTGAGTTAGTAAACATTAACGTAGGGTCATTACTCGGTACCAAATTGCTAGAATCCACAATTCGATGATCTTTATTTGAAAAGTAGTTTAGAAATGATTTTCTTACACTTTTTAATGTTTTTTCAACCATCTATCTTATAAATACAGTTTTTTAGAATGATGTCTAGACGAGAAGAAAGGTGCCTAAATAGGCACCTTTCTTAAGAGAGCGGGGGGAGCTTAGTTATTTAATTTTTTTTAGGAGAGTCTGTGTTTTCTACTGTTGGATTTCCTTCAATTTTTTTAGAAATTAACCCAGCTTTTGTTCTAATTGCCATTTCAATTTCTGCGGCAATTTTAGAATTTTTTTCAAGGAAAATTTTAGCATTTTCTCGACCTTGACCAATTTTTTCTCCTTTGTATGCATACCACGCACCCGATTTTTCAACTATATCAGCTTTTGAACCTAAATCGATTAATTCACCAGATTTGCTGATTCCTTTACCATACATAAGATCGAACTCTACAACTTTGAATGGAGGTGAAACTTTATTTTTAACTACTTTAACTCTTGTCGCGTTACCAATAATTTGTTCTTTTTCCTTAATGGCTCCTATTCTTCTGATATCTATTCTAACTGAAGAATAAAATTTCAAAGCGTTACCTCCTGATGTTGTTTCAGGATTACCAAACATAACTCCAATTTTCATTCTTATTTGATTAATAAATATAACCATGGTGTTAGTTTTTGATATTGAGCTTGTTAATTTTCTAAGAGCTTGGCTCATCAATCTTGATTGTAAACCTACATGATGATCTCCCATCTCTCCTTCTAACTCTACTCTTGGTGTTAAAGCTGCAACAGAATCAATAACTAAAACTGATATGGATCCGGATTTAATCAGAGTGTCAGCTATTTCTAGAGCTTGTTCACCAGTATCTGGTTGAGATATTAAAAGTTCTTCAGTTTTAACACCTAATTTATTGGCATAAATTGGATCTAAAGCATGTTCAGCGTCAATGAATCCACAAATTCCACCGGTTTTTTGAGCTTCTGCCACTACTTGTAAAGCTAAAGTCGTTTTTCCAGATGCTTCTGGACCATAAATTTCTGTAACTCTCCCTTTTGGTAAACCTCCGATTCCGAGAGCTAAATCTAAACTTAAAGATCCCGTTGAAATAGACTCAACGTTTAAATCGGCCTTTTGACCAAGCTTCATTACTGAACCTTTTCCGAAATTCTCATCTATTTGGCTAATTGCCGCTTCTAAAGCTTTGTTTTTTTCTTTGTTTTCAATTTCTTGATTTTTACTTGATTTTACTATTTTTAAATTATTTTTAATCATAATTTTCCTTTTTTTTAAAAAATTTGGTTAACGAATCATGGATTTAAATGTACACATTTTGTTCTTTTAATCAATAGGTAATAAAGTCTTTGAAAATTAATGATTTTTAAACAAATCTAGCCAATTGAGACTATTACTGTTTTAAATTAAGTTGCTGCGCTGTTAGACGACCAATAGCAGATAAAAGGTCAAATTGAGAGATGAGAAAATTTCTTTCAGAGCTTGCTAAATTCATTCTGGAATTCAGCAAAATTGTTTGCGACTGAATGACCTCCAGGGTAGTCCTGCTGCTTCCAGATTCATACTCCAAAGTTATTCCCTCATTTGCTATTTCTGCTGCTTTTACCTGAGTTTTAATCGAGTCTAATACACTTTTAGAAGATTGATAATTGGACCACGCATTAGCCACTTCTGTTTTAGCTGCGTTTTTACTATCTTGAAATAAGAGTGCTTTTTGGTTTCTGAGTTCTTGAGCTTTTCTTAAACCAAACAAATTACGACCTCCAGCAAATAAAGGCCATGACGCCGTTGCTTTCACTGTTTTTTGAGTTCTATCTTTTACAGTTGCGCTAAAATCATCTTGTTCAGCAATCTTGTAAGATAACGTAGCAGAAGGAGAAAGTTCAGAACCAGCAATCACTACATCCATTTTAGATTGTTCATATTCCAACATAGCTATCAGTTGATCAGGATTTTCAGAATTAGATATATTATAAGCTGCTGCCAAACTTCCAGGTAAACTTAAATTAGTTTTTTTTATTTCTTGAATATTTTCTGATGGTTGTTTTCCAATTACCTTCTCAAAATTAGCCTTGCTAGTCACTAATTCGTTTTGAGCAGCAATTAAAGCTGCTCTAGCACCTGCAAGAGATGATTCTGACTGCGCCAAGTCCGCTAAATTTATTTCACCTTTTTCTAATCTATTCTGATCAGTCTCAACTTGCCTTTCTAATAAGTCAATATTCATTAAGTTAATATTTACCTTTTTTTTGTTTAATAATAGATCGGCATGAGCTTTTGCAGCAGCTAATAAAGTTTCTTGTTCAATTTTTTTAAGTTTGGATTCTGCTAAAGTTTGCCCATACATTTTTTTCTTTAAATTTGAAACTCCACTAAATCCTTGAAAAAGTTTTTGCTCTATTTCAATTGATTGTTCTGATGGACGAAAGTTTGTATCATCCCCTGGATTTGTATTATCCTGTTCGCTTACATATCCAGAAATTGTAACGCTTGGAAGAAATTCACTAATCGATTCTTTTTTTTCTTCTTTTGAAGCGCGCAAACTTGCTCTTTCTGCGTTTAATTTAGGATTATTTAAATAGGCTGAATTTAAAGAATCGAACAACGTATTTGCTCTTGTCTCATTAATAAATAGAGTAAATATTATAACTAAAATAATTTTGTATAAAAAATTCATTCAGCTACGATTTAAATAATACTTTCTTAATTTCATGATTTTTTTTTAATAACATAAATACTGATGCAGATTTACTTAAATCTTTTATCATTTGCAAAGTAATTCTTTGATAAAACATAATAAAACGTTTTATTTCATTGTAAGACATTATCTCTTTTTGCAAATGTGACTTTTTTTTCAACTTATTTTCTTGAAGAAGTCTCCATTTCAAAACAACATTAAAATTTGGAATTTTCATAAATATAAAATGATCTACCATTGCAAAAAGTTTTTTGTATTCTTTTTTGAGTTTTTCATTTACATATTTTCTCCATTTTAAATCTTTGTCCTCATATTTTTCAAGAATATTTATTGGTCTTTTTATTAAAGAGTTTGATTGAGGTTTTGCTCCAACACACCACCCTTCCAGGATTACTATTTCAGGTTTTTTTTTTATATTAAACCAATATTTTTTTTTTAAACGATTATCTTTAGCTTTTTCAAATTTTGGTAATTTAATTTTTGTAAATTTTTTTTTTTTAATAATATCAAAAAATTTTTTAACCAAATTTATGTCGTGTGTACCAGGTACACCTCTTGTTTTAAGTAAAGGATGTATTGCGTGAGACATTTTGTTACGATCATTTAATGTTTTATAAAAATCATCAATAGAACTAACATGTATTCTTCTTTTAAAAAATTTTTTAAAAATAATTTTTAGAATACCTGTAACTGTTGTTTTTCCTGAACCTTGCCCCCCAGAAAAACCTAAAATTAAAGTTTCTCCTTTTTTTTTATATTTATTTTCAATCCAAAATGATATGGGTATATAAATTTTTTTTAAGCTTGTTATTTTTTCTGCTTTAGATTTACCAAAAATCTTTTCTTTATTTAGGAATTTCAAATAGTCTTCTTTTACGTTGTCAAAACACTCATTAACTGATTGCATTGAATTAATTATTTTTTATCTAGAGGATGATTCTCACCATCATTAACGCCCACATCCTTTAATTCAAATGGTTTGACTCCTTCCAAACAAGCAACATTAATTCCATACATGGCTGGATTGCTTCTTGGGTTGTGATGTGTATAAATTCCACAATTAGAGCAAAAATAATGTTTTGCTGTTTTGGTATGGAATTGGTAAAGTTGTAGAAGATCTTTACCTTTAACTATTTTTAAATCATCTGGACCAACCATAGTCATAATGGTTCCTTTTCTTTTACAGAGTGAGCAGTTGCACCTCATAATTTTTTTCAATTGATCCGGTGCATTGACCTCAATCTCTACTCCGCCGCAGTGACAAGTTAGTTTTTTCATTTTTTTTAATTTAAATTCTTTAGCACGATTTTCATATAGTGGTAATAGTTATCCACATCATAGCCACATCTAGTTTTAATGTTCATGCTTTGATTCAGTTTAGATTCTTTTTTGGACTCAAAATACAACCTATTGGCACTTTTCCACATATTGCTATATCTCATACTATATTATAAATTAGAACAAAATAAGAACATTATGAAATTACTATTACCCTTTCATTTACAAAAAGTTGGTGCTGGCTTCCCTTCTCCAGCAACAGATTATGTAGAAGATGACATCGATCTCAATACCCATTTAATAAAAAATATACCATCCACATTTCTTATTAGAGCACAGGGAAAATCTATGAACAACGTTGGAATTTATGATGGTGACCTTTTAGTGGTAGACAGAAGTTTAGATCCAAAAAAATTTTCTACAGTAATTGTAAATATCAATGAAGAGTTGGTTATTAAAAGTTTCTTAAAAGAAAAAGATCAATCTTTTCTAACTTCAGATTCAAAAAAACTAAAAGACAAAATTAATTTAACTGAAAATCCTGAAATTTTTATTTGGGGTGTAGTAACTTACGTGATTCATGCTTTATAATAAAAATAAAATAGCCCTGGTAGATTGCAATTCATTCTATGTCTCTTGTGAAAGATTATTCAATCCTTCAATAATTAAAAAGCCGGTCATTGTACTATCAAGTAATGATGGATGTGTAATTTCTCGATCAACAGAAGCTAAAGCTTTGGGTATTAAAATGGGAGAACCTTATTTTAAAGTGGAAAAAATAATAAAAAAAAATGATGTAAAGGTTTTTTCATCAAATTATTCACTATATGGAGATATATCGAGAAGGGTTATGAAAACTTTGAAACAATTTTCACCGCAAATGGAAATTTATTCAATTGATGAAGCGTTTTTAAATTTATCTTCAATTAGAGATGAGAATTTATTTGAGCACGGTAATAAAATTAGAAAAACTGTTTTAAAATGGACAGGAATACCAACAAGCATTGGCATCGCAACAACTAAAACTTTGAGTAAAGCCGCAAATTATATTGCAAAAAAAGAACAGTCAGGAATCGTTAATTTAATCAATACTAAACAAATAGATCAAATTCTTAAAGAAATTGAAATAAATGAAGTTTGGGGTGTGGGACGTCAACTAACTAAATTCTACATTAAAAATGGAATACATACAGCATATCAGCTTAAAAATATGCATAATAATTGGATCAAAAAAAATACAAATGTCTTAGGATCGCGTACTGCAATGGAGTTAAAAGGGATCCCATGTGTCTCTTTAAAAGAACATCAAGAAAAAAGAAAAAATTGTTGTGTATCAAGATCGTTTGGAAAAAAAGTTACAAAATTGGAAGAACTGAGTGAGTCTGTAACAACGCATTGTCTTAATGCAGCAGAAAAAATCAGATCGGATAATCAAACAACAAAAAGAATAACTGTTTTTATAAGAACAAGTCCTTTTCAAAAAGATAAAAATTATTATGCAAATTCGAAAGATGTAGATTTGCCAATTAGAACAAACGATAGTATTGAGTTGGTTAAACAAGCTTTAATTGCACTAAAATATATATACAGAAAAGGATACAAATACCAAAAAGTTGGAATAATTCTTTTAAGATTAAATGATGTTGATGTTTATAAAAAAAATTTATTTTCATCAATAAATAGTGAAGAAAAAAGAACAAAATTAATGAAAGCGATTGACTATACGAATATTAAATATGGTCGTCACACTTTAAGTATTGCGCAAGCTGGATTGAAAAAAAAGTGGAATATTAAAAGACAGCATTCTTCTAAAATTGATACAGCGTGTTTTGATTTTCTACCTATTGTTAAGGTCGCTTAAAACATCAATATTATCGATATTTTCTAAAGAATTATTTAGTGCTTCAATATTTTCTCGAGAAGAAACCTTAAAAATTAAAAATAAAAAAATAAAGATAATAAAAACAGGAAATAAAGTAACAATAGACAGATTGCTAGAAACAAAAAATAAATAAAAAATCAAAAATAAGACAGAACGAACTATTACAGATCCTTTAAAAACAGCAATAATAGAAAAAGAGTGTACTAAAAGTTTAAAAAAGCTCATTTGAGATGGGCCAAAATACCTTTTGCCTCTAATTGAAGGCACTGATACCCGATCAGAAATAATCTTAGTTACAGAGCCAGAAAAACTACTCCAAATACAAGCTTCTTTAACTAATCTTGCAGCGTCTTCTTTTGGCAAACAACTATAATTACCAAATTTAATAAGCTTGCCTGTAAAAACATACGTTAATATTTTATGGCATTCATACAACAATTTAAAAAAAGAGCCTTCAGAACGTTTGATTCGATTTGCTGTCACCGTTTTTAAGGGATTTTCCTTAGACTTATTGAATAGCGAAGTAAGCTCTTCTGGTCGGTCCTCACCGTCCCCATCCATTAGAATAACATAATCAAAATCTTCTTTTTCAGTTAAATACTTTAATCCGGCAGCATTACATCTTGCATGTCCCTGATTTTGCTTCATATTCATAACCCGAACTGTTTTTATATTCTTAAAGCTTAATTCAGTTACAGTTCTCTCTTCAGTTGAACCATCATTGATAATCAACACCAATACTTCAGCATCCCATTTGGCAATTTGTAAATCAATATTTTCTAAAAGCTGAAAAACAGATTTCCAATCGTTATATATGGGTATTAAAATTATAAATTTTTTCATTTCTTCGTTCCTATCATGCAAATACCTTGGGTTTCTGCTTCAAAAAAAATTCCACTACAAACTTTTAATAAAATATCTGCATTACCAATTAAAACAAATCCACCGTCAATATCTTTGGACGTAATAGTTTTTTTAGCTTCTAAAATATTATCCCACGTAGGTCTAGATTTAAGATGATAAGATAAATTTCCTCCATGCCATTCATCTCCTCCTACTAACTCAATTTTATTTATAAAATTATTTTCCCATTTTTCTTGAACTATTTTTGAAATTCTTTTTCCAGGATAATCTGTTCTTTTGTCAGTCTGAGTTATTGAAATATAAAAATAAGCCATTGGAGAAAAAATAAATAATATTAAAAATGTTAAAAAAAAGTATTTAAGTTTATTCAACACTATTTTGTTTTGAAAAATATAAACAAATAAAACTCCCATGAATAAATAAAAGGGAGACATCCACATTGTTCTAATTTTTATACCCATAAGTAATGAAGTTAAAAATATTAAAATTATTGGAACAATATTTATAATTAATAAAAATAATAATTTTTTATCTTTTAAGTTAAATTTTCTTTTAAATTTAGAAATAATTAATAAAAGCATTATAAAAAAAGGTATTAATATTCCGATCTGCTTTCCTAAAAATATCAGCGGATAAAACAAGTGGTTTAAGAAATTCTGTTCTTCTGGTCCAGTTCTATGTAAGGCATAGGTAAGCGTAATATAATTATTTTCTTTTAACCAAATTAAATGAGGTAAGAGTACAATTAAAAAAACAAATGCTGGAACTAAATATTTTAAATTAAATTTTTTCTGCTTGGTAAGTAAAATCGTAAAAAATATTATTATGGCAACTATTAAATACAGAAATAAATAATGAGACAAAAACCCTAGTGCGGCAAATAAACCAAATAACAACCAGCTTGTTGTGTCATTGTTTTTTAAACTTTTCCAACAAAAATAAACTGTTAATGCTCTAAAAGGTAATTGACAAACATAAACATTAAACTCTGGTGTTGTAAAATTATAAAAATAAATCCCTTCTAAAAGAAGTACTGATATCAAACCATAAATTTTATTTTGAAAAAAATCCTCAGAAAATTTCCATACTATGAAAAATGAGGAAATAACAAATAGCTGACTTAAAAAATAATATGCCCAATCTTGATTTTTAAATAATTGATAAAAAACTTCAACTACAAATGCGCTTAAGGGTGGATGTTTGTTATAACCCCAATCTAAATCACTCCCCCAAGCTAAAGCTTCTATAGTATCAAGCGGAAGATTAATATTCGAAAAAGTTGGAATTAAAGTCCAAATAATAACATGCGATAATAAAAAAATTGTTAAAGTTTTATTAACATCATTTTTTTTAATTTGCATATCTTGAATTTATACAAGTTTATACCACTTGACACCCAGAAAAACGTGAATATACTCACCGGCTTTAAATAATTTTGTTACAAAGAAAATGTCAAAAAAATATATTCCTAATGAAAAAGAAAAGTATATGAGCGCAAAACAGAAGATGTATTTTAAAACAAGATTAATAGAATGGAAAAATGAAATTATAGAATCTAATAATAAAAGTCTGTATTTGAACGAAGTTGACCAAGAAATTTCTTCACCCGATATAATTGATCAAGCTTCTTCACAAACTGAAAAAACAGTTGAAATGCGTACATTGAATAGACAAAGAAAACTTTTAGCAAAAATTGATCAAGCTATTAAAAAAATTAAGAACGATACATATGGTTATTGCGATGAAACAGGTGAACCTATCGGTGTAAAAAGGTTGATAGCAAGGCCCATTGCTACATTATCAATTGAAGCTCAAGAAAAGCATGAAAGAAATGAAAAAATATTTGCAAATATCTAAATTAAATTTTTGGTATTTGTTCTCCAGTATTTAAACAATCATATCCTTTTTTTACAGCCGATCTATCAGATATAAATTCATACCATTTGCTCAAATGTTTATATTTTTTTAATCCTATATCATGCCAATTGTGCCTAGCTATCCAAGGAAAAGTTGATATATCAGCTATTGAATAATCTTCACCAGCTAAATAATTATTTTTACTTAAAATTTTGTCTAAAACTTCATAAACGCGAATAGAATTTTTAAAAAATCGATCCTCAGCATATTTGCTTTTTCCAGGATTAAAATGATGAAAATGATGATGCTGACCAAACATTGGTCCAACATTACCCGTTTGAAACATCAGCCACTCAAAAATTCTTATTTCATTTTCTTTAGGAAGAAATTGATTACTTTTTCTAGCTAAATAAATAAGTATCGCCCCCGATTCAATTAAAACCAAGTCTTTTTCATGATCAATGATTGCTGGAATTTTTCCGTAAGGATTAATCTTAAGGAATTCTGGTTTAAACTGTTCTTCTTTGCCTAAATTTATTGACGTTACTTTATATTTAATTTTAGTTTCTTCAAGCATGATAGACACTTTTCTACCATTCGGAGTTGGCCAATAAAATAATTCTATCATAAAACTTTATTTAACTTTTACGCCTAATCTTTCATGCGTATTTTTTGAAGTAGTGGTAAATTCAAATCTGTATTTTTCATTTGGTCTTGCTAATTTAAAGCATGCTCTTGCTGCAAGAGCTCCTTCGTGGAAACCAGATAAGATTAGTTTAAGTTTTCCTGGATATGTACAAATATCTCCAATTGCAAATATCCCTTTCTTATTTGTCTGGAAATTTTCGACATTCACAGGTATATGTTTTTTTTCTAAATTTAAACCCCATTCAGCAATTGGACCTAATTTCATTATCAAACCAAAAAAACCCAACATACAATCAGTGTCGATTTTTTCTATATTGCCATCTTCATTCTTGATGCTAATTGCATTTATTTTATCTTGTCCGTCAATTGAATTGATTTGAAACGGAGTTTTTATTTTTAATTTACCTTCTTTTTCAAGTTTTTTGACAGTCTCAACATTTTGTTCAACTCCTCTAAACTCAACTCTTCTGTGCACCAGAATAACCTTAGCAATTTTTGATAATTCAATTGCCCAGTCTAAAGCGGAGTCTCCTCCACCAAAAATACAAATTTTTTTATTTTTAAAATATGACTTATCTTTGATCGAGTAAAAAACCCCATTATTTTCAAATTTTTCAGCTTCTTTGATTGGAAATTTTCTAGGTTCGAAAGATCCAACTCCACCAGCAATGATTATATTTGGCGCAAGAAAAATTTTGTTTTTACTTGTTATGATTTTCCAATTATTTTTTTCTTCAGAAACTTCTTGAACTCTCTCATTTAAATGAAAATTTATCTTAAAAGGTTTAATTTGTTCTAATAAATTCTTTGTCAAACTTTCGCCGGTACATTCGGGGACGGCAGGAATATCATAAATGGGTTTATCGGGATACAGTTCTATGCATTGACCACCTATTTTATCTAAGTTGTCTACCACTTCTGCCTTAAGTCCAATTAAACCTAATTGATGTACAACAAATATACCCACAGGGCCCGCACCAATTACCAAAACATCTGTTTTAATCATAATTCAATTATCCCTGCTTTGATGGCATTTTTACGACCAAACCATCTAAATCGTCGATCACTGTAATTTGGCAGGTTAATCTACTAGATTTATTTGGCTCAAAGGCCATATCAAGCATATCTTCTTCGGCATCTTCTTTATTTGGCAGTTTGCTAAACCACTTTTCATCAACATAAACATGACACGTCGCACAAGCACAAGATCCTCCACAATCAGCGTCAATACCTGGAATATTATTTTGTACAGCTCCTTCCATCACACTTAATCCGTTAGGAACTTCAACGACATGTGTTTTTCCATTGTGTTCGATGTAGGTAATTTTTGGCATGGTTTGAGTTATCTAGATATATGCTAAATAAAATAATGCAATAGATAAAATGATATGGTTTAATAGTTTAAAATTTTTCTAGAGTAAAAATGGAAACTAAATATCAAGAAATTTACAATAGATCTCTCCAAGATCCTCAGAGTTTTTGGTCCGAAATTGCAAATGATGTGTTTTGGTATAAAAAGCCCACCAAAATTCTTAATTCAGATAATCCTCCTTTTTATAAATGGTTTGAGGATGGAATAACAAACACGTGTTACAACGCAGTGGATCTACATGTTAAAAATGGCAATGGCAACAAGATAGCTATTATTTACGATAGTCCAATTACAAATTCCAAAAAAAAAATCACTTATAGTCAATTAAAAGATCAAGTTTCAATTTTTGCAGGTGCTTTAAAAAAACAAGGCACTAACAAAGGAGACCGAGTGATAATTTATATGCCTATGATACCTGAAGCTGTCATAGCCATGCTTGCCTGTGCGAGAATTGGAGCAATTCATTCGGTGGTCTTTGGTGGTTTTGCTGCAAATGAACTTGCTAGCAGAATTGACGACTCTAAAGCAAAAATTATTTTATCAGCATCTTGTGGGTATGAACCGGGACGAACAATAGAATACAAACCGTTGCTGAAAAAAGCGATAGAACTAGCAAAACACAAACCAGATAAATGCATTATCTATCAAAGAAAAGATTTTAAAGTTGACTTAGATAGCAAAAACGAAATTGATTGGAACGAAGCAATAAAAGGTGCAGAACCAGTAGAGTGTGTTGAAATGAAAGCTGATGATTACGCTTACATCCTATACACTTCTGGGACAACTGGTACACCAAAAGGAATTGTTAGAGATATCGGAGGACACATTGTTGCTCTAAAATGGACAATGAAAAACATCTACAACATTGATCCAAACGACGTGTGGTGGTCCGCAAGTGATATAGGATGGATAGTTGGTCATTCTTATATCGTTTATGGTCCACTTTTTCACGGATGTACTACAATTTTATTCGAAGGAAAACCAGTTGGCACCCCGGATGCTGGAGTTTTTTGGAGAATTATTTCCGAGCATAAGGTGAAGTCTCTTTTTACTGCACCAACTGCTTTTCGAGCTATTAAAAAAGAAGATCCGAATGGAGAATTTTTCAAAAAATACAATTTATCATCTTTCGAATTTTTATTCCTTGCCGGTGAAAGAGCGGACCCTGATACACTTAAATGGGCAGAGTCTTTACTAAAAGTGCCTGTGATTGATCATTGGTGGCAAACAGAAACAAGTTGGGCAATTAGCGCTAACTGTACAGGATTAGAGCTTTTGAAAACTAAATATGGATCTGCATGTAAGCCCGTACCAGGCTATGATATAAAAATAATGAAAAGCGACGGTAAAGAAGCGAAACCAAATGAGATGGGTGATTTAGTTGTTAAATTACCTCTACCGCCAGGCACTTTCCCAACATTATGGAATGCTGATCAAAAATATAAAGAAAATTACATGTCGAGTTATCCAGGATTCTATCAAACTTATGATGCGGGCCATATTGATGAAGATGGTTACGTTTGGATTATGTCAAGAACAGATGACATCATTAATGTTGCTGGCCACAGATTATCCACTGGAGCAATGGAGGAAGTACTTGCGGAACACAAAGATGTGGCTGAATGCGCTGTCCTAGGAATAGCTGATAAATTAAAAGGACAATTGCCAATTGGTTTATTGGTTCTTAAAGCTGGGGTAAGTAAAAACCACGACGAAATATCAAAAGAATGTATTCAAATGATAAGGGAAAAAGTTGGTCCAGTCGCGGCTTTTAAAACCGCTATAGTTATAAAAAGATTACCCAAAACAAGATCAGGAAAAATATTAAGGGGAACCGTAAGAAAAATAGCGGATGGCGAGGCCTATAAAATGCCAGCAACTATTGACGATCCTGCAATTTTAGATGAAATTAAAGTAGATTTGAAAAAACATAATATTTTAAAATGAGAATGGTTGAAATTTTTCAAAGATACTTTGCTCTAAAATTTCAACGGCTTACCATTTGCTTTTTCGATAAGCTTGCCTTCCCAAACAATTGCTTTCCCGTTTACAATCGTTCCTAAAGGAAAACCTTTAACTTCATAGCCATCAAAAGGAGTCCAACCACATTTACTTGCAATCCATTCATTTTTAATAGTTTTTTTCATATTCATATCCACTATGGTTAAATCTGCATCAAAACCTTCTTTTATGTGACCTTTATTTTTTATTCCAAAAATTTTTGATGGATTTTCACTAACTAATTTAACAAAATTATTCAAAGTCAATTTATTGTTATTTACATGATTAAGCATAATGGGAATTAGTGTTTGAACACCAGGCATTCCAGATGGTGTCAGAGGATATTCTTTCTTTTTATTTTGTAAACTATGAGGGGCATGATCTGATCCGATCATATCTGCCACATTATCTCTTATTGCCTTCCACAACATATCTTGGTGTTTCTTTTCTCTGATTGGAGGATTCATTTGTGCAAGTGGTCCTAGCAACTTGTAACACTCAGGTGCAGTTAAAGTTAAGTGTTGGGGAGTAATTTCAAAACTTACATTTCCTTTATATCGAGATAAAAACTCTACTTCTTCTTTGGTTGTAACATGTAAAACATGTATTTTTTTATTATAGCGCTCAGCAATTTTAACTACCCTTCTCGTTGATGACATTGCGCATTCTTCATTTCTCCATAGAGGATGGGAACTGACATCGCCTTTTTTTATGAATTTTTTTCTAAGATTAAGAATGTCTTCATCTTCGGAATGGATAGAAACTATTTTCGAACTATTTGAAATGACCTGTTCTATATCTTTCTCGTCTTTGACTAAAAGATTGCCTGTGGATGAGCCTGCAAATAACTTCACTCCACAACAACCTTCAAGATTATTTAATTTTTTTAAGTCATTAATATTGTGTGGAGTGGCCCCAAAATAAAAAGCGTAGTTACAAAACATTCTATTTTTGGCCAAGTTAAGTTTTTTATTAAATTCAGTTTGATTAGATGTGGGTGGATTTGTATTAGGCATTTCGAAAACAGAGGTTACCCCGCCTAAAACTGCAGCTTTGCTTCCAGATTCTAAATCTTCGACGTCAGTAGAACCTGGTTCTCTAAAATGAACTTGTGTATCTATTACGCCAGGCAAAACAACGAAATTGCTAGCATCCAAAATTTTTTGATCGGAAGAAGCTTGAATATTACCGATACTTTTTATGGTTCCATCAGAAATACCAATATCGGTGGTTTTTAACTGCCCATCAATAAAGCATTTGCCATTTTTTAAGGTAAGGTCATAAGAAGAAGGCATTCTCGAGCTATTTCATATATTATAGATTCAAAATTTGCAAATATGGAAAAAGACGAAGTCATAACTCTTGAAGATAGAGGTTTTATTCAAATAAAAGGTCTTGAAGCTAAAGATTTTCTTCAAAATATAGTCACCAACGACATGGAGAAGGTAACTAATAATTTAACTTTATTCTCTTCAATTTTTACTCCTCAAGGTAAATATTTATTTGAATTTTTTGTTTTAAAATTAAAAGATGGTTACCTGCTAGAGTGTGAGAAAAAATCAATAGCAGAAATTATAAAAATTTTTAAATTCTATAAATTGAGATCAAAAGTTGACTTCATTGATTTAAGTGAAAAATATGCAAGTCTTATAATTTCTTTAGAAAAATTTAAAGAAATAAACGGATCTAAAATAACAAAAGGTTGTACTGTAATTTATCGTGAAGATCCGGTTTATATTGATCCAAGAAACGATAAGTTGGGAGCAAAAATAATATCAAAACTTGAAAATATTCATCTTACAATTAAAAAATTAAATTTAAAAATAACCGATAAAAAAAAATATTATACTAAAAGTTTTGAATTAGGTATTCCACAAGTAGATCTTGGTAAATTTAAGGAAAAAATTTTTGGTATAGAAAACAATTTAGATGAACTAAACGGTATTGATTTTAAAAAGGGATGTTATATCGGTCAAGAAAATACCTCAAGAATTAAACTAAGGAATAAATTAAGGAGAAGGATTTTGCCTGTTCAAAAAATCACTGGAGAAATCTCTGAAAATGATATTATTAAATATAAAGATAGTGAAATTGGAAAAATTATGATTAATAAGCCTTACTCATTTGCCTTGGTCAAAGTTGTAGATCCTGATTTAAATGATTTTGTAGATATTGAACTCGTGTGCGGCAAATCGCGAATTAAAATCTTTAAGCCTACATGGATAGAATAATAGTGGTGCGGCTAGAGAGACTCGAACTCTCACTGGGAACCCCCACTTGGCCCTCAACCAAGCCTGTCTACCAATTCCAGCATAGCCGCGTATGCGTCAGAATAAATGAATGACAATTTATGTGCAAGTTGATAGATTTTATTTATGGAATTAAGTATTGAAATAAGAAAAACAACAGATCCGATTTATCAGAAGGTTTCGAAAGTTATTCCTGAAATTGAATGGGCATTTCACGCTCCATTAATTCATAAAATCAATATGTTAAAAAAGGAAAAAAATGCAGTTGTGCTAGCACATAACTATCAAACTCCAGAAATTTTTCACGGCATTGCTGATATAGCTGCTGATTCATTGGCTTTAGCTGTCGAAGCAGAAAAAACGAATGCTGACATTATTGTATTATGTGGGGTTCATTTTATGGCAGAAACAGCAAAATTAATGAATCCAAATAAAAAAGTTTTGTTACCAGATATGGGTGCCGGCTGTTCTGTAGCTTCATCAATCACGGGAAAAGATGTAAAAATGCTTAAAGAAAAATATCCAAGTGTGCCTGTTGTAACTTATGTAAATACATCAGCTGATGTAAAAGCTGAATCAGATATCTGTTGTACATCAGCCAATGCAGTTAAAGTAGTTGAGTCGTTAGGTGTAGATAAAGTTATATTTTTACCTGATCAATATTTAGCAAAATACGTTTCAACAAAAACAAAAGTTCAAATTATATCTTGGGTTGGTACTTGTATTGTACATGAAAGATTTAGTGCACAAGAAATTAAAGATATAAGAAAACAAAACCCTGAAATTGTAATTCTTTCTCATCCCGAATGCCCAGCTGAAGTTATTGCAGCTTCTGATTACACTGGCTCAACTTCAGGCATGAGTAAATATGTTAAAAATAACCAACCAAGCAAAGTTATGCTAGTTACAGAATGTTCGATGAGTGATAACGTTCAAGTTGATAATCCAAATGTTCAATTCATTAAACCATGTAATTTATGTCCACATATGAAAACAATTACCTTACCTAAAGTATTAGATTGCCTTGAAAAGGAAACTAATGAAATTCTTATACCTGAAATAATATCTAGAAAAGCTCGAAAAGCTGTAGAACGTATGGTTGCCATAGGTCGTAGTCATTAAAAAGTGATAAGAAAAAATCTAGTAAAACAGGCTATGTCAGAAGATTTAAAGCCTTCTGGAGACGTCACTACTAAACTTATCAAAAACAATAAAAAAATTAAAGCTAAAATTGTTTCTAATCAAAACTGTGTGATTGGAGGATTAAGTTTTGCAAAGGAGGTTTTTAAATATTCAGACAAAAAAGTTAATTTTAAAGCAAAAACGAAGAACGGTAGAAAAATAAGTAAAGGAAAAGTTGTTGCTACTGTATAT
>ENA-OQTX01000029-OQTX01000029.1-marine-metagenome-genome-assembly--contig:-NODE-29-length-40749-cov-8.383237_pt1 | contig 40749 bp, 47 predicted proteins | sample MGYA00240992_ERZ505281 | MGnify/ENA primary metagenome ERZ505281 (study PRJEB26146, sample SAMN05422147) | marine metagenome | isolation source: South Atlantic Ocean | place: Atlantic Ocean:South Atlantic... | reverse complement strand
TGTGTTCAATGCTTTCAAAAGCGAGATCTGAGTGCGCTACATAATACATGGCAAGAATAACGCCTGTTACGATTTGAATAATTAAAAAAAAGGTCAATATGCCACCAAAGGTCCACCAATAATTTAAATTTCTTGGTGTTGGATACTCTCTTAAATGAGCACTAAGTGTTAAAAGTGGCAAACGGCTATCAAACCACTGACCTATCTTAGAATTAGGAATATACTTTTCTTCACTCATAATTAATTTAGCCTATTTTAATTATATTGTTATTTATGAATTCATATTTAGGTATCTCTAAGTTGTTTGGGGCAGGACCTTTCCTAACTCTACCAGAAGTATCGTAGTGCGAACCATGACAAGGACAAAACCATCCATTATATTCTCCCTTTTCTCCTAAAGGAATGCAGCCAAGATGAGTGCAAACCCCAATCATTACTAACCATTCTGGATTCTTAGCTCTATCTTCATCTTTCTCAGGATCTTTTAAATCTTTCAGATCTACTGCTGAAGCTTCTTCAATTTCTTCTTTAGTTCTCCTTCTGATAAATATGGGTTTTCCTCTCCACAATACAGTTATGGTTTTTCCTAGCTCAACACTACTAACATCTACCTCAGTTGTTGCCAGAGCTTTAACTGAAGAGCCAGGATTCATCTGATCTATCAAAGGCCAAATAGCTGCACCTACTCCCACAGCACCAATCGTATAGGTTACCGTAAAGAGAAAATCTCTTCTTTCCGACTGAATTTTCTTACTCATAGATTCGAAGCTATTGTGTAATATATATTATTAATTAATTAGAATTTACATAAATTTGCTAGGGTCAGAATGACACATAAACTAACTTTATATTAAAAAAAATGTTTAATATTGCCCTATATCAACCTGATATACCTCAAAACACTGCTGCTATAATTCGTTTATGTTCCTGTTTTGATACAACCCTTGAAATAATAGAACCTTGCGGTTTTCACCTTGATGATAAGAGATTAAAAAAAGTTGCTATGGATTATTTAGATAAAAGTAAAATAATTACTTATAAATCATATGAAAAATTTTTGATAAATAAAAAAAACTCAAGAATAATACTTATGACAACAAAAGCTAAAAAAAATTATCATAACTTTATATTTAAACCAAAAGATACAATACTATTTGGTCGAGAAAGTGAAGGAGTTCCAAGAATAGTACACAATAAATCTTATCAAAGGCTAAAAATACCTTTAAAAAATAATGCGAGATCGCTAAATATTGGTATGGCCGTAGCAATAACGTTATCGGAAGCCTTAAAACAAAATTCTTTTTTAAAATGATTAAAGATATCTACTCAAAAAAAAGGTTAGCAAGTAGTTGGTTCAACCTACTCCAACAAACTATTTGCTATGAATTCGAAAAAATTGAACATGATTTAGGTAAAAAAACTGGACAAAAACCCAAATATTTTGAAAAAAATACTTGGAAAAAATCTAAGATGAAAAACGAAGGCGGTGGATCATATGCCATAATTAAAAATGGGCTTGTATTTGATAGTGCGGGCGTAAACTTTTCGGAAGTATCGGGAAAATTTCATAAAAAATTTAGATCTCAAATCTTGGGGGCAAAGAAAAATCCGAATTACTGGGCTTCTGGAATTTCAATTGTTGCACATATGAAAAATCCAAAAATCCCTGCTATGCATTTTAATACAAGATTCATTGTTACTTCACAAAACTGGTTTGGTGGTGGAATGGATGCAACGCCCTCCGTTAAAGATCAAGAAGAGACAAAACTCTTTCACAAGAAAATAAGAGTAATGTGTAATAAACATAACTCAAATTATTATTTAAAGTACAAAAAATGGTGTGATGATTATTTTTACTTACCACATAGAAAAGAAAGACGCGGCATAGGAGGAATATTTTTTGATTATAAAAGAGACAATTGGAAAAAGGATTTTAATTTTATTAGAGATGTGGGTTTATGTTTTCTTGACTGTGCCAAAACCATCATAAGAAAAAAAATGTACAGAAAATGGACAGAAAAACAAAAAAATGACCAACTAATTAAAAGAGGTCGTTATGTTGAATTTAATTTATTATATGATAGAGGTACCAAATTTGGTCTAAACACAGGTGGTAACGCTGAAGCTATTTTAATGTCTTTGCCTCCAACAGCTAGATGGAAATAACATATGGAAAAGGAACCAATTACTTCTCAAGGCCTTGAGAAACTAAAAAAAGAATTAAATGAATTGAAAAATATAAAACGACCAAAAATCGTTGAGGCAATTGCTGAAGCTAGAGCACATGGTGATCTAAAAGAAAATGCGGAATACCATGCAGCAAAAGAAGAACAGGCCAAAATTGAAAGTAGGATAATTGAAATAAATGATTTAATTGCAAGAGCAAACGTTATTGACGTAACAAAATTAGAAAAAAAAAATAATGTAATTTTTGGTTCTACGGTCTACCTGATTGATTTAGATAATAATGAAAAAAAAACCTACAAAATAGTGGGCAAAGATGAAGCTGACATGACAAAAAATTATATTTATTTTAGATCGCCAATCGGTAAAGCCTTGATAGGGAAAAATAAAAAGGATTTAGTAGCAGTTAAAACTCCATCAGGCGAAAAAAATTTTGAAATAGCAGAAATCAAATATATTTAATTCTGGTTAATTTTTTTCAAAGACTTTTTTAAAACCTCTTCATCCAGAACGAAGTTATTTGCAATCCATTTTTCCTCTAGTGACTTAAGTTTTTTACCAAGTTCATTTCCAGTTTCATATCCGCATTTTTTTAAATAATCTCCAGAGATAGGAAATTTTGGTATTTCGCAACTTTTTATATAATTTAATAATTTCTCAACATTTAAAGTTTCTATTTTGTCGTTTACGCATGTTGAAAAAAGCAACAGATTCCTTACATCATCTTTGCTTGATAAATAAATTAATTTTTTAATATTTTCTTCTGAGAAAAATTTCTTACTTTTAAGATTTTCAAAATTTCTCGAAATATTTTTAAATCTGTTTTCAATACTATTGGACGTTTTATATTTATGACAAAAATATTCGTAATCATCAGACTGATCTATAACAAGCAATGCTAAAATCAAATGATTGTCATATTTGTCTTTTAATTTTTTATCCAAACTATTAATTTTATTTAATCTTTCGTAATATTTGAGTTCTGGAAATATATTTAAAATAATTTTTTTTGATTGATTATTATCAAATAAACTATAAACGTTTTTTAAAGATAAGATTTTTTTTAATTCATCAAATATTCTTTCATTAGAAATTTTATTTAATCCATTGATATTTTTATTAATGGATTGAATGGTATCTTGGTCATAATCTGTTTTGCTATACTGTATAAAAAATCTAAAGTACCGTAAAATACGTAAATAATCTTCTTGTATTCTTTTTTCTGGCGAACCAATAAATTTTATCTTTCCATTTTGTAAATCCGATACCCCATTTAGAGGATCAAAAATTCGTCCCTCTATATCTGCATATATTGCATTTATTGTAAAATCTCTTCGTGAAGCATCTAGTTCCCAATTTGAAGTAAACTGCACTTTAGCATGTCTGCCATCTGTTGAAACATCTTTTCTCAAAGTTGTAATTTCAAATTTTTTTTGATTTAAAATTACCGTTACTGTTCCGTGAGATATTCCAGTATCAATAACTTTAATGTCCCCTTTGGTAAGCCTTTTTTTAACCTCATCTGGTTCAAGAGATGTTGCTAAGTCAATATCATCAATACTCTCACCACAAAGTGACTTCCTTACACATCCTCCGACAAATCTAACTTTGCTTTCTTTTTCAATTTCATTAAGATATGAAAAAATTATTTTAGCTTCTTTTATATTTTCTAAAATTTTTATACTTTTTTCAGACCCAAATTTTTTAAAAAGAAAACGGTCAGTTTTTGTAATTATTTTCTTAATTTTATTTAACATTTTGCTGGCTGGGGCGCTAGGATTCGAACCTAGGATGGTGGTACCAAAAACCACTGCCTTACCGCTTGGCTACGCCCCAAAATTATAGCTTTGAGATATACCACAATTGATTAAGTTTATATAGTTTTTGATACAACACACCAATAATTTGGAAATTTTAACTTCATGAATTTTTGAGCAAAAACTGCAGACTTCATATTAGAAAATATTCCTATGCAGGCTGATCCAGATCCAGTAATTCTTGAAAAATAACAACCATTTTGAGATTTTATAAAATTAATAATTTTTCTGACTTTCGGATAAAACTTGATTGCGGTCTTTTCAAGATCATTGTTTTCATTTTTTAGAAAATCAATTAATTTTTTTTTATCTTTTATATAAAAATTAGACTGCGGTCTTAGAAGGGTAAAATTTTTGTTGTTTGCATATATCTTTTTCGTTGAACAAATTACATTGGGATAAACGATTAATATATTCAGCCTAAATTTTTGATTAAGTCTTAAAATTTCACCTTTTTTTCCAGTTAATAGGGTGTTTTTTTTTTCTAAACTAACAGGTATATCAAAACCAATTTGATATGCTATTTTACTTATTTCATTTTTATTTAATTTTAAACGCATTTTTGAGTTAAAAAAGGTCAATACATCAGCTGCATTGGATGAGCCACCACCTAAGCCTGATCCATGTGGTATGTTTTTTTGTATATCTATCATAAAGGCTTGCTTTTGAAAAAAATTCTTTTTTCTTAGTAGGTATAAAACGTTAGTTATTGTATTTGATTTTTTACTAACCCCTTTTTTAAACCTTCCGGAAAAACTTATTTTATCTTTCACGCCTTTAATTTTGCTTATTGATATCACATCATGTAAATCACAAAATGTTACTAGAGATTTAATATTATGGTAACCATTACTTAACCTTTTTAAAACTCTTAATGATAGATTAATTTTACAAAAAGATTTTATTTTAAATTTTTTCACTAAATTAAATTATGATTTATTGGCAATACCAAAAATTAATTTTTTACTTACGTTGTCTTTTAATTTTTGTTCAACGGTATCTAAACCCAAAACATGCTTCCAAAAATATCTTGCTTGTATGTGTTTATTTAACATCCACAGAGTGTCGGCATAATGATCATTAATGATTGGATCCAATGGCAATATTTCAACTGCTCTTTGTAGAAATTTTTCTGCGTCAAGATAATTTTTCTTTACATAAAAGGCCCAGCCAAGTGAGTCTGTAATGTATCCATCATTTTTTTTTAGCTCGTTGGCACGTATTATCATCTCTAATGCTTTGTCAATATTAATTCCTCTGTCAATCCATGAATATCCTAAATAGTTTAATACGTGTGGTTGATCTGGCAGTATTCTAAGAGACTCCTTAAGATCTTTTTCAGCATTATCCCAGTCTCCCAACCTTTCGTAACTTGTACCTCTTCTATCCAAAATTTTAGAAAATAAAAAATGATTTTGCTTTATATTTTGCAAAGCTAAGGAATAATATTTTATAGACTCTTGATAATATTCACGATCTTTAAAAAAATTTGCTAATTCGTAATTATGTTCTAAATCAGGATTTAATAATAAATTAAATTCATCTTCTAGATCAAAAACAGCATATTCTTTATCTTCTATATCTGACAAAATTATAGCTAAATTTATAGAAGCATACCAAGAGTAAACTGGACCGATTGATTTTAGAGAATTATATATCTTTTTCGAAAGTTCATATTTTTGTTGATAAAAAAAATTTTCAGCTAAAAGAGTTTTGTTTGGTGTAAATTTATTATTTAAAAAAAAGGAAATTTTTAAATAAAAGTTCGACAATTGATAATTTTTTTCAGTAGAATATATGTTGGCTATTACGTAAAAAATTTCAGCAATAACATCCATTGGATTTTTACAATTGAACAGGTTTTTTATTTTTTTACTGTTTTTGGTTAAAATAAAATTTTCTGTCTGTTTTATAAGTAAATTGGACCTGTGTATTTTTCTACTAAGGTTAATTACTTTTTCTGCTTCTATATTTTTATTTTTAAAAAGTAAATAATTTGCTAAAAAAAAATTGTATCTTGAAAAGTCAGAATCTTCATTATTCATTAACTGCTCAAAAGCAATTTGAGCTTTCGAAGTATCAAAATAACATTGTAAAAAACTATTTTGTATTTTTTTTAAATTGTGATAACGCTCTGGAACTTTATCAAGAAATTTGAAGCTATCCTCTTTATTGTTTTCAGATGCTTTAATCCAAGCTATTAAAATATTCCCTAAAAAATCATCAAAAAGTAAATTATAGCGAGAAATTTTATTTAATCTTTCAAAGTGTTTTTCTGCATTTAGGTAATCTTTTTTAATAAAAGATTCCAGCCCTAACAAAAGATCAGTTTCAAAAAAGTATTCATCTTCAAGCCACACATCTTTTGAAAAAGCAAATGCTTGTTCAAATTTTTCAAGTAAAATAAGCGTACGAATAAATTGAACATTGAAATTAGAATGGTCATTTTTTAAAGATTGAACCTTATTTAAATACTTAAAAGCTGCATTAGTATAATCTTGATTTACAGATACGATGCCTGATAAATAATTTGAAATATTATTACGAGAATATTTAACTTTACTGTCCTTGCCAAAAGTTTCTGTATCTAGAAATAAAATAGTTATCAAAAGTAAAATAAAATAAATATTTTTAATGAAATATCTCATATAATATACTTTATAAAATGAAAAAAAATTTAAATCAAAAACTAATTAATCTTATTGAATATTACAATTTAATTAATGCCAACTTTTTATTAAGTAACACCCCGTTAAAAAGAAACATCAATAATGTAACTACTTCCTTTGGTGGAACAAAATTACAAAAACTAAAAAAGCTCAAAAAGAGTATTCAACTTATAGAGAATTGTGAACTAAAAAAAAATGCGACTAATTTAGTCTTTGGAGATGGCAACATTAGCGCAAAAATAATGATTATAGGTGAGGGGCCTGGCGCTCAAGAGGATGCGGAGGGAAAGCCGTTTGTTGGTCGTGCGGGCAAGTTATTAGATAAAATGTTAGAATCTATTCATTTAAATAGAACAAAAGTTTACATTTCAAATGTTGTAAATTACAGACCTCCTGCAAATAGACGTCCAACTGAAGAAGAAATTGTAAGATATCTTCCATACCTAAAAAACCACATTGAAATCATGAATCCCAAAATTTTAATATTGCTGGGAAGTACAGCTTTAAACGCAATAATTGGAAATGTAACGGTCATTTCTAAAGCCAGAGGTAAATGGATTCAAAAAGAAATTGGTACAGTTAAGCCTTGGATAATAGCTTCATTTCATCCAGCGTTTTTAATGCGGCAACCAGAACAAAAAAAGCTGGCATGGATAGATTTAAAAATGGTACGAGACAAAATTAAAAACCTAAAAATATAAATTTATTGTTTAAAAAAAACAGAATAGCTGGTGTCGATGAGGTGGGTCGAGGCTGTTTAGCTGGACCAGTATTTTCTGCTGCGGTAATTTTAAATGAAAAAATTAATAAAAAAGATATTAAAGATTCAAAAAAAATTCCCTTCAAGAAAAGAATTTTACTCTCAAAATATATAAAAAAAAATTCAATATATGCTGTTGGAACGGCAAGTGTTGATGAAATAGATAAATTAAATATTCTAAATGCTTCTCTTTTATCAATGCAAAGAGCCTTGAATAAACTAAAACTTAAACCCGCTATAGCTTACATTGATGGGCACTTTGCTCCCAAGGGTATAAAAATAAAATATAAAACTATTATTAGAGGTGATGAAAAAATAACTTCTATTGCTGCAGCCTCAATTATTGCCAAAGTTTCAAGAGATTTATTTATGATTAAACTTTCAAATAAATATCCAAAATATAACTGGCATAAAAATTTTGGATACGGTACGACCGAACATTTAAATGGACTGAAAAAATATGGCGTTACAAAGCACCATAGAAAAAAATTTAAACCTATACACAACATCTTGAGTCACAAGACACGTGAAACACAACAAGATTAAATTTTTTATATAAATATTTGACTGATTTATAAATTTAGAGTCTAATTCAACGTAAAGTTGAATCCAGATATGTCTAAATTTTTAAACAAAATCGTCAATGGCAATGCTCTGGAAATATTAAAGACAATTCCAAGCAAAACTTTTAATTTAGTTTTTGCAGACCCTCCTTACAATTTACAAATAGGAAAAAAACTTAAAAGACCAGACAACAGCAAGGTAAATGGCGTTAACGACAAATGGGATCAATTCAAAAGTTTCAAAGACTACGATAATTTTTGCAAGGAATGGTTAAATGAATGTAAGAGAGTTTTAAAAGATAATGGTTCAATTTGGGTAATCGGAACTTACCACAATATTTTTCGCATAGGTTATCATATTCAAAACGTGGGCTACTGGATGCTTAATGATGTGATATGGAGAAAAAATAATCCAATGCCAAACTTTAAAGGAACAAGATTTACTAATGCTCATGAAACTTTAATATGGGCATCTAAAAGCAAAAAATCAAAATATACTTTTAACTATCAATCCCTGAAGTGCTTAAACGATGATTTACAAATGCGTTCTGACTGGACATTTCCCATATGCAATGGAAAAGAGAGATTAAAAAAGAATGGAAAAAAAGTCCATTCTACCCAAAAACCAGAGGCACTTTTACATAGGATTATTTTATCAACAACAAATAAAGATGATGTTATTTTAGATCCATTTTTAGGCACTGGAACTACTGCAGTTGTAGCAAAAAAATTAGGCAGAAAATATTTCGGAATAGAAAAAGATAAAAAATATTTTAAAGCAGCTGATGAAAGAATTAATAAAACTAAAGCTATTGAGGAAAGTTACTTAGATACATTAGAAAATAACAAGTCTAAACCAAGAGTACCTTTTGGATCTTTAGTTGAATTAGGAATAATTAAACCAGGAACTAACATTTTTGATCAAAAGAAAAAAATTAATGCAAAAATCATGGTGGATGGCAGCATTAAACATAAAGAGTCTGCAGGTTCTATACATAAAGTTGCAGCTAAAATAATGGGAACCGAAAGTTATAATGGCTGGACTTACTGGTATTGTAATGTTGGCGACTCAATAGTTCCAATAGATAAACTTAGACAAAAGTTTTTATCAAAAAATATATAAGAAAATTTTATGGATTTAGATCCAAAAATAAAAAGGCTTGTTGATGACACGCTAGAGGATCTTTTTTCAGACAAAAAATGGATTAAACAAGTTAAGAACAAAACTTTTATATATTTTTTTTATTTGTAAATTTTACCTAGGTAGCTGTGAATAAAGTTTTTGTTTTTTACAAGACGTTTTAAAATCTCTTTTCTTAAAATTTTTAATAACGGATTAGAAATATGAAATCCAAAGTAATTAATTTTTGACCTTTTATTAATTAGATTTGTTCTTTCTACTCTATTTTTAAAATATTCATTTTGTATATCTTTATGATTGTTACTAATTAATTCAAAAATTTCATTTGCAGCTTCAATTGCCTGTGATGCTCCCTGAGCCATAGTTGGTGGAAAAGTATAGAAAGCATCTCCTATGTATAAAACATTTTTGTAAATAGATTTAATGGGTTTACCAGATGTATAGATAGGCCATGATTTTAAATCTCCCCTAAACAAATTAACTAAATTTTTATTTTCTTTTAAAATTGTATTTTCTAGGACTGTTTTTATAGAATCATTATCTTCTGATTTTTTTCTAATTATACAAACTAAATTAAATTCTTTTTTTTGATTTATTGGATACAAAACTAAATGAGCATCAGAACCCATAATTAAAGATATGTTATTACTGTTAAGATTAGAAATATCTTCGGTTCTAATCTGTGTCCTAATAGCAATAGCTCCATAGTAATCTGGTTTAAAAAAAAATTTTTCTATAACTGATTTTGTATTAGAGAAAACTCCATCTGAGACCACTAAATAGTCAACCTTATCACTTGATCCATCAATAAAATGAATATTAATTTTTCCATTTATTTGTTCAACGTCATTAATTTTTTTATGAAATATTATTGAATTAGATAATAATCTTTCTTTTAAAAATCTGACTAAAATTGATCTTTTGAGAGTTGTATATTCATCATTTTTAGAATTGAATGTGGTTAAATTTAAATCACAAATTTTATTACAATTTATTGAATAAAAATCTAATTTCGAAGGATGATATTTTTCATTTTTATCTAGCTGGTTAAAACCAATTTTATTTAAAATAAAAACACTATTAACAGATAATTGAATACCAAAACCTTCATCTAAATTTAAAGTCTCTCCTTTTTCATATACAAGAAATTCAAAATTAGAATTGGTTTTCAAAAGACTTGCCAAAGTAAGTCCTGCTATGCCCGAACCAATAATAGCTATTTTTTTTTTCATTAATACAAGTGTGAAATTTGCTTAAAAATTTTTTTAGTAAATGACGGAATAAACTCATTATTTTTATTCAAAGAATACCAATTATATTCGGAAGGTATTTTTGAAGTAAACTTATAATATAAATTAATGTGTAGTTTTTTGTTAGATATAGAATTTTTATAATTACATAAAAATTTCCAATTTTTATTTTTTTTGGATATCTCTTTAATTTTTGGTAAATTGAATTTTTTTAAAAAACCTAAATCATTATTTTTAGTTAATGCTATTTGTCTTTTATTTTTTTTTAAGTAACAAAAAATATCATAACTTTTTGATTGAATTTTTATTTTTTTCCCAAATCTAATTTTTGATTCTGATGCATAATATGCACACATTTTTTTAATTTTACATTCATGACATCTTGGATCTTTTGGTTTACATATTAAAGCACCAAATTCCATGAGAGCCTCTGCAAAATCCCCATTCCTTTTAGTTCTAAATAAATTTACTGTTTCTTCCGTATTTATATTATCTAACCTGGATAAGACTCTTTTGACATTGCCATCAAGTGCAACACGTGGCTGATTATAAATTAGAGCCAAAAGTACATTCGCCGTGTAATCTCCTATTCCTGGCAATTCTTTCAATTTTTCAAAGCTTTTGGGAATTTTACCGTTGTATTTTTTAATTAATATTTTAGAGGTTTTGTGTAAATTTTTTGCTCTTCTGTAATATCCTAAGCCTTCCCAAAGCTTTAAAATTTTTTTTTCATTACTTGTGGATAAAACTTCTAAATTTGGAATCTTACTAACAAATTTTATAAAATATGGAATTACAGTTTTAACTTGTGTTTGCTGAAGCATAAATTCACTTAGTATTCTGTAATATTGCTTTTTTTTCGATTTTTGACTTATTCGCCAAGGTAATGTTCGCTTATTATTATCGTACCATGAGAGAATTTTTTTTGATAAATTCTTATTATTTATATGCATTACAAACAAAATAATAAACAAAGCAAAACTTACGTTCAAGGACTAAGGCCGTTTGGTAATACTTTGCCGCGCGGTGTTAAAGGTATCCTAAAAAAAAGTGGTTATAATTACTCTGAAATAATTAGTAAATGGAATATGCTGGTAGGAAAGGATATTTCTAGTTGTTCTTATCCCAAATCGATTAAAATGACAAAAGGAGATACAAATGGATTGTTAGTGTTGGCTGTTAAAAGAGGTAATGAAATAACCGTGGAGTATTCAAAAAAAGAAATTATAAATAAAATTAATAGCTATTTTGGTTATCGATTAATAAATGAAATAAGACTTAAAACTATTAATTCAGAAACTAAAAAAATAAAAAATAATAATACCCTAAAGAAATTCTCTAAAAATTTTGAAAAAAAAATAAATGAAATAAAAAACAAAGATATAAGAAATTCACTTTCCCAACTTTTAGATGTAATCAAAAATGATTAGATATAATTTAAACTTTAAATTATTTTTTTTAATTAAAGTTTTTTTTATTTATTTTATTATTTGTTTAAAATCTTATGCCGATACTCCAAAAGCATTGAGCGATTTGGTTATTCTTGGAGCAGATAATGCGCCAGTGAAAATTAAAGTTTTTTCGTCTCTGACTTGTCCGCATTGTGCAAATTTTCATATAAAAATAGTTCCGGAAATAAAAAAAAATTACGTTGAATCTGGTAAAGTACAATTAATTTTTATTGATTTTCCTTTAGATCAAGCAGCATTCAATGCGTCAAAATTATTACATTGTGTAGATCAAAAAAAACAAATAACATTTTTAGACACTGTTTATGAAAATCAAGACGAATGGACAGCTGGTTCAAACATAAATGAAATCAATAATAATTTAAAAAAGATAGTTCAAATTCTGGGGATAAATTCAACACAGTACGATAAATGCTTAAACGATGAGGTTATTAGTGATAAAATATTAAATGGCAGGATAGATGGACACCAAAAATATTCTATAAACTCAACCCCAACAATTATAATAAATGAGAAAAAACTTGAGGGCCCTGCTAGTTTTAAAAATATAAAAAAAAAAATAGAAAAACTTATTTAGTGTATGGAATTTAAAAAAATTGAGTTAACTGGTTTTAAATCGTTTGTTGAAAAAACTTCTTTTTTTATTGAGAAGGGTTTAACGGGAATAGTTGGTCCCAATGGTTGCGGAAAATCAAATATTGTGGAGGCTATAAGATGGTGTATGGGCGAAACCTCAGCAAAAAGCATGCGAGGAACAGGAATGGAAGATGTAATATTTTCTGGCACAGCCAATAAAACTTCGAAAAATATTGCTGAGGTTTCTTTAATTTTAGATAATTCTGATAAAGATGGACCAATTCAATACAAAGAGTTGAATTCAATTTATGTAAAAAGAAGAATAGTAAAAGACAAAGGTTCGAGATATTTCATTAATGACAAAGAAGTGAGAGCGAGAGATGTTCAAACCCTTTTTGCCGATTTATCAACGGGCGCTCACTCACCTTCCATGATAAGTCAGGGAAGAATTGGTGCATTAGTAACAGCAAAACCAACAGATAGAAAAGCAATATTAGAAGAAGCAGCAGGTATTTCTGGTTTACATGTGCGAAGGCATGAATCCGAATTGAGACTTAATTCAGCAGAAAATAACTTAAAAAGAGCAGACGAATTAAAAAGACAACAGGAAAAGCAGTTAGAAAATTTAAAAAAACAAGCTCTAGAAGCTTCAAAATATAAATTAATTTCTGAAGAAATAAAAAAAATCGAAGCTGGGCTTTATTATATAAAATTGATGGAAATTGAAAAAGAAAGAAGCTCAAGTAAAGAAATTGCAAGTGAAGCGGATGATGAAATAAGCGGGCTTACTATTGAAATTAATCACAACAATAATTTACTTGAAGAAGAAAATATAAAATTAAAACCACTAAGAGACCAAAACATAGAAATATTATCAAAATTACAAAGGCTTAATTTAGAATTTCAAAGTTTAGAAGATGAAGAAAAAAGGACAAAAACAGAAAAAGATAGACTGTCAACATCTGAAAATACAATAGAAATGGATATTGAAAGGGAAAAAAATATAATTTCAGACGCGCAATCAAATGAAAAAAGATTAAATGAAGAAAAAAATGGTCTAATTGATACTGAAAAAAAATATTATGATTTAGAAAAGCAAACACAATTAGATCTACAAATAGCTACTGAAGAATTAAAAAAAGAACAAGACAAGTTGGAAAGAATATCCAAAAATTTATCTTTAAATAGCCAAGGCAAAGAGTTTATAAATTATTTAAATAATATTAATCAAAATCTAGAAAATGCCAAAATATACTTAGAGAATAATGAAAATAAAAAAGCCTTGGATGCAATTGATAATATAATTCTTTCTGTCAAGAACGAAACTAAAAAATTTAAAACTGCAACAGAAAAAAATTCTATAAACGAAATAACAGAACTGACAAACAAAATTAAATTATCTCAAGAAAAATATGCCTCTGCTCTAAGCAAACATCATTCTATCCAAACTGAAACGGTTAGAAGACAAGCAAGAATTAAAAATATTGATATTGAAATTCAAAACTGGAAAAATTTAAAGTTTAATTCAGAAAAAATGGCAAAAGAATTACTTAGTAGGGTTGATAAAATAAAAGTAGAAATAGAAATTATTGCTAAACTGCCAGAAACTATAGCTATAAAAAAAGGTCAATTGATGGAAAATACCTCAACTACAGAAAATGAAAAACAGAGTTTGTCAAACCAATTAGCTCAAGCTGAAGTAAAGTATCAAGAAATAAATAAACAACAAAAAATAGTTGAAGAAAAGATGATGTTGGCTAGAGAAAATAAAGCTAGATCAGGTGCTACAGTGGAAGGGCTTGAAAATAGAAAAAAGGACTTATTAGGTAGAATAAAAAATGACTTAAATATTAATGAGAAAAACTTATTAATTAATTCAAATCTTAAAGATCTTACAACTTTTCCAAATGTCATTGAACAAGAAGATAAATTAGATGCTAAAAAGAATCAAAGGGAGCAACTTGGCTCAGTAAATTTAAGAGCTGATGAAGAAACTGAACAATACAAAACAACAATTAAAAAAATGGAACAAGACAGAGAAGATCTAGTTTCAGCAATAGCTAAACTTCGTGCTAGTATAAACGAACTTAATCAAAAAGGTAGAGAGAGACTTTTGGAAGCTTTTGAAAAAGTTAATAGAAAATTCAATGAAGTGTACACAAAACTTTTTAGTGGTGGTAATGCAAAATTGGAACTCATAGACTCTGACGATCCTTTAGAAGCTGGATTGGAAATGCTGGTAAGCCCACCAGGTAAAAGATTACAATCGATCACTCTATTATCTGGAGGAGAACAAGCTTTGACAGCTTTGTCATTAACATTTGCAGTTTTTTTAACTAACCCCGCTCCAATTTGTATTTTGGACGAAGTAGATGCGCCATTGGATGATGCCAACGTAACAAGATTTTGTGCTTTGCTAAATGAATTGACAAAAATTACAACGACTAAATTTATCATAATAACCCATCATGCACTTACCATGTCGAGAGTGGATAGGTTGTATGGTGTAACAATGCCTGAAAAAGGAGTTAGTCAACTAGTTTCGGTTGATTTAGAAAAGGCTGAGGAACTAGTTGCATAATAGCAAAAAAAAATAATGAAAAATCTCAAGGAAATATCAACTCGCTTAGAGATTGCAAAAAAAAAAATCAAAAAAAAACAAATAAAAAACAATGGTTCAAATGTCGCATCTTTGGGTAAGGCTTTAAAAATTAGCACTGAATTAGTTGCGGCTGTAGTAGTTGGCACAGCATTAGGGTTTATTTTGGACAATTGGCTTGATACTAGACCGTGGTTAACTATAAGTTTTTTTATTATGGGTGTAGTAGCTGGCATCTTAAATGTAATAAAGTCTGCAAAAAAAATGCATAAAAATTTTAAAAAATAATCGAGGCTTAAAATGGCAATAAATCCAATGCATCAATTCGAGGTTTATAGAATAGGTCCTGAAATAAATCTGGGTACAGTCAACCTTTCATTCACAAATGCTAGCCTTTTTATGATAATTAGTGCAATAACAATTTTATTTTTATTATTTCTTGGAACAAAAAAAAAATTATTAATACCTTCTAAAACACAATTTATAACCGAAATGAGTTATACGTTTATCGCCAAAATGATAAATGATACAGCCGGGTCTGGTGCAAAATCATTTTTTCCGTTCATTTTCACTTTATTCATGTTTGTATTGTTTTGTAATATGATTGGAATGCTGCCCTATTCATTTACAGTAACTAGTCATATCATTGTTACATTCATGCTTGCAGCAACTGTTTTTATTGGAGTTACAATTATAGGGTTTATTAAGCACGGTATTAAATATCTTGAACTTTTTGTACCAAAGGGTGTACCCATAATACTTTTGCCCTTAATAATAGTTATTGAAATTATATCTTATTTGAGCAGGCCCGTTAGTCTATCAGTCAGATTGTTTGCGAATATGATGGCTGGTCATACCATGTTAAAAGTATTTGGTGGGTTTGTCATAAGTCTAGGATTGCTAGGTGGGTGGCTACCACTTGGTTTTTCTGTTGCACTAACAGGACTTGAAATACTTGTTGCCTTTCTTCAAGCTTATGTTTTTGCAATTTTAACATGCATCTATTTAAATGATGCATTAAATTTACACCATTAACAAAGGAGGAAAAAATGGAGTTAGAAGCAGCTAAAATGATAGGAGCTGGTCTTGCGGCAATCGCGTTGGCAGGAGCCGGTGTTGGTATAGGACTTATTTTTGGAAATTATTTATCTGGTGCAATGAGAAATCCATCGGCAGCCCAAAAACAGTTTCCAAACTTACTTTTGGGATTTGCTTTGGCCGAAGCTACAGGTTTATTTGGATTGGTAGTTGCATTAATAATTTTATTTGCATTTTAATTAAATAAAATTTTAATTATGAAGAATTTATACTTTGCCTCGTGCATAGTGTTTATACTTAATACAAACCAGGCTTTTGGAGCTAAGGGAGGTATGCCTCAGCTTAATACTGAATTCTGGGCATCACAAATATTTTGGTTAATATTAATTTTTTCTATTCTCTACATAATTATATGGAAAATATTTCTACCCAAGATTACTGATATTATTGAAAATAGAAAATCCAGAATAATCGGTGATCTAAACGAGGCCCAAAAGCTTAAAGAAAATGCTGAAAAAAAACTTAGTGAATATAATAAAATAATTGAAGACACAAAAAAAGAAGCGAAAAAGATAATCGAAGACAATAAAAAAAAACTGGAAAATGATATTAAAAGCAAAAAACAAAAATTTAATGAAGAAATTGAAAAAGAATTAATGTCTGTCGAAAAAGAAATCAAAAATTTAAAAAAATCGTCAATATCTAGTATTAATAAAATAGCAGTAGAAGTTTCTTCCGAACTAATAAGGCAAATTGTTGGAGCAGAAATGAATATGAGCAAAGTGTCTGCAATTGTTGAGGATATATCAAAGAAAAAGGTAGAAAAGCATCTATGGCTATAGACGCAACTTTTTGGGTAGCAATTTCTTTTTTTATTTTTTGTGGAGTTTTAGTTTATTTAAAAATACCACAAAAAATAAATAACTCTTTAACTGATAAGATTAATGAAATTCAAAAAGAGTTGGAAGAAGCTGAAAAGCTAAAAGAAGAAGCTAAAAATTTATTTTCTGATTATGAAAATAAAATTGATAAATCAAAAAAAGAAACTAAAGAAATTATTAATACAGCAAAAAAAGAAAGTGAAAAGGCTATCATAGAAAAAACTAAAAAATTTCATCAAATAATTGAGGAAAGAAAGAAAAGCACCGAACAAAAAATTGTTCAGCTGAAAGAAAATGCTTTAAATGATATTAAAAATATTTCCATTAAAATTAGTATTGAAGCTGTAGAAAACTTAATTAAAAATTCAATTGATAAAAATAAACTAGAAAACCTTTATAACAAAAGTCTAGAGCAGGCTAAAATTGCATTAAAACAAACTAAGGCTTAGAATGCGACCCATCACAAATAGGTTGTTTTTGAGTTAATCCACATACGCACCAGAAATAAGTTTTGTCTTTTTCAACCTTAACTTTATACGGGTCTTTTTGTGGTATAGTAGGTTTTTTCATAAAAATGACAATAAATGTATAGTAAAAAAAAATTAATAAAAAAGATATAAATAACTTTAAAAAAAATTATGACTAATAAAATTACTATTCACTTAGCGGCACCAAGAGGTTTTTGTGCTGGGGTAGATAGAGCAATAGAAATAGTGAAAAAAACTATTAAAAAATATGGTACTCCAGTTTACGTAAGACACGAAATTGTTCATAACAAATATGTTGTGGAAGACTTAAAAAAACAAGGTGTAATTTTTATTGAAGAATTGGATGAAATAAAAGATAAAAGCCGACCAGTTATTTTTTCAGCTCATGGGGTGCCTAAGTCTGTGCCTGATTCAGCTAAAATAAAAAAAATCTTCTTTATAGACGCAATATGTCCTCTTGTTTCTAAAGTGCACAAAGAAGCTGAACAATTAAATAAAAATGGTTTTCGAATTTTGCTTATTGGACATGCTTATCATCCTGAAGTTATTGGAACAATGGGACAGCTTCCAAAAGGGTCTGTCCATTTGATAGAAACAATAAATGATGCCACATCATATAATTATTTATCTAATCAAAAAAAATTAGCTTACATAACCCAAACCACCTTATCAGTTGATGATACCGCCGAAATAATAAAAATATTAAAAGACAGATTTCCTAACATTCGGAGTCCAAAAAGAGAAGATATTTGCTACGCAACTACTAATAGACAGTTAGCTGTAAAAAAAATTGCACCTTTGTGTGATATTCTATTTGTAATTGGTAGTAAAAATTCATCTAATTCCCTTAGACTTGTAGAGGTCGCAAAGAGATCTGGTTGTGAAAACACTTTTTTAATCGACTCTAAAAATGAAAGTGAAATAAATGACATTCAAAAGTATAAAAATATAGGAATTACCTCAGGCGCATCTGCTCCTGAAAAGTTAGTGTTCGATTTAATTAATGCGATTAAAAAAAATGCTGAAGTAGAAGTAAAAGAAATCGAGATCGCAAAAGAAAACGTGTCTTTTAAACTTCCAAAAACTTTAAACTAATAAATGGCCATATACACAAAACTATCTGAAAATAATTTAAAAGAATTTTTTTTAAAATATAATTTAGGTAAACTTTTAAATTATAAAGGAATACAAGAAGGAATAGAAAATACTAATTATTTCATTCAAACAGATAAGGGAAAATTTATTCTTACGGTATACGAAAAAAGAGTGGAGGAAAAAGATCTGCCCTTTTTTATGGGATTAATGAAAAATCTCTTTGATGCAAATTTTCCATCTCCAGAACCAATTATTAATAAAAATGGAAACTACGTAACAGAAATCTCTGGGAAAAAAGCTGCTGTCGTATCTTTTCTTGATGGTTCTGCAAAAAAAAATTTGAACCCAAATGATTGTCATAAAGTTGGAGTTCAAGCTGCAAAATTGCACTTGATAACAAAAAATTTAACCGGAAAAAGAGAAAATAAACTCTCTGTTAATTCTTGGAGAAAAATTTATAAAAAAGTACAGAAGGATTGTTCAAGAATTCACCTAAATTTGGCAAAAACAATTGAAAAAAATTTAGATGAAATTGAAAATAATTGGCCTAAGAATATTCCTTCTGGAATAATTCATGCAGATTTATTTCCTGATAATATTTTTTTCAAAGATGATAAACTAACAGGTATTATCGATTTTTACTTTTCTTGTTATGATTTTTATGTTTTTGAAATAGCAATATGCTTAAACGCACTTTGTTTTGAGGGTCAAAAAGAAAATTTAAGCTTTAACGTAACTAAAGCAAAAAAATTTATCGACGGATATTCTAGTATAAAAAAATTGACAGAAGAGGAAAAAAAATCCTTAAAAATATTATGTCAAGGAGCAGCCATGAGGTTTTTGCTAACAAGAGTTTTTGATTATTTAAATTTAACAGAAGGTGCTTTGGTAAAAATAAAAGACCCAATAGAATATTTAAAAAGACTAGAGTTTCACAATAGTGTAAAGGATCACCAAGATTATTTTTTTTAATTATGGAAATTAAAATTTATACAGACGGTGCTTGCGTTGGCAATCCAGGTCCAGGAGGATGGGCTGCTATAATTTTAACCGAAGGTAATAAAAAAGAAATCTTTGGTGGTAAAAAATTAACAACTAATAATCGAATGGAATTAACTGCCGCAATTAAGGCCCTAGAATATTGCGATGAAAAAGAAGGCAACCAGCCATCATTAAAACAAATAGAAATTTATACCGATTCTACTTATGTAAAAGAAGGAATTACGGTTTGGATAAACACTTGGGAAAAAAATAATTGGAAAACTGCTGATAAGAAAAATGTCAAAAATGTTGATCTTTGGAAAAAACTTAAAGAACTTGTAAAATCTAATCAGATAGAATGGAACTGGATAAAAAGTCATTCCAAGAATCCAATGAATGACTTAGTAGATGGGCTAGCAAAAAAAGCAACTCCGATTTAAATTTTTTTTAAAAAATTTTCAGCTGAAGTAATTTCACATTTTCCAGCGACTTCTTCTTCGATAATTTTTTTCACAGCACCACTTTCTATCAACATCGTATATCTTGCGGAGCGAATTCCTAAGCCTCTTGCATTGAGATCTAATTCTGCACCTACACTTTTAGTAAACTCGCCCTTTGAATCTCCCAACATAGTAATTTTCCCTTGTACGTTGTGACTCTTTCCCCAAGCATCCATCACAAATGGATCATTTACAGAAATACAAATAACTTTTTTAATGCCCTTTTTTTTAATCTCGTCCATAGAATTAATAAATCCTGGAAGATGTTTTGCTGAGCAGGTTGGGGTAAATGCACCTGGTAGGCCAAATAAAATTACTTTATCTTGTCCAATAATTTCTCCTATAGATATTTCTTTGGGACCATCTTTAGATAAAATAAACACTTTGCTATTCGGAATTTTTTCTCCCTCTTTAATTTTCATCTACGCTCTTTCTATAATATAATTTTTTACTTTTTCTAAATCTTTAGGCAGTTTATCATAATTTTCCTTTTCAACTAATATGTTCTTCAAATTTTCTGGTAGTTCTGGTTTTATGCCAGTTGCTTCCATTACAACATCGGAAAATTTTGAAGGATGTGCTGTAGCCAAAACAATAGTATTTCCTTCTAATGAAATTTTTTTTGCTACACCAATTCCCACAGCTGTATGTGGATCAACCAGCAATCCGTGATTTTTATACATTTCGCTCATAATTGATTTTGTCTCTTCTTCCGAAAGACTTTCAGAAAAAAAACTATCTTTAATTTTTTTTAATTCTTCTTTTTCAATTTTAAACTCTCCTCGTTCATTTAGATCGTTCATTAGTTTTAAGGTCTTTTTAGAATTACAAGAATTAACATCAAAAATTAATCTTTCAAAATTACTAGCAATCTGGATATCCATACTAGGAGAGACAGTGTGTTCAACTTTCACAGGTTTATAATGACCTGTGTTTACAACTCTTTTTAAAATATCATTTTTGTTTGTTGCAATAACTAATTTATTAATCGGAAGTCCCATTTTTTTGGCAACATAACCAGCATAAATATCACCAAAATTTCCTGTAGGTACAGAAAAGTTTATTTTCTCATTCAATTTAGCAATTTTAAAATGAGAAAAGAAATAATAGACAATTTGAAAAATAATTCTTGCCCAGTTTATTGAATTTACTCCAGACATATTTATTGAACTTCTAAAATTCTTATCCGCAAACATTGACTTAACAAATTTTTGACAGTCATCAAAATTTCCGCCCAACGCTATATTAAAAACATTAGATGAATTAACAGTTGTCATAAACTTTCTCTGAACTTCAGATATTTTATTTTCTGGATGTAAAACAAAAATTTTCATGTTTTTTCTATCTTTTATTGCTGCAATGGCAGCTGCTCCAGTGTCCCCGGAAGTTGCTACAACCACATTAACTTTTAATTTATCCTTCTCTAAAATATTTTCATACATGTTGCCAATAACCTGCATGGCTATATCTTTAAATGCTAAAGTTGGTCCATGAAACAATTCCAATAAGTTTATGTTTCCAGTTTTGTTAATCGTAACTACGTCTTGAACTCTAAAATTCTTATAGGATTTTTTAATTAAATCCTTGATTTCAGATTCGCTAAATTCATCAGCACAAAAATCTAAAATAATTCTAACTGCGAGCTCTCTGTAAGAAAGATTCTTTAGTTTTTCCAAGTCTAGAATGGAATATGATGGAATTTGTTCTGGCACATAAAGTCCTCCATCTGAAGCCAAACCATTTAAAAAAACATCCTTAAAAGAAAAGGTTTTTGTTGTGTTTCTGGTGCTAATATATTGCATAACTTTTATTAGTATAGAATTAGGATATTATCTAGGCAAAACCTACTGTTATCAGATATTTAAATTATTTTTGTTGGTAAACTTACTTGTTATTTGAGATGTATTTCTTCCAAATCCAATTTGCAACACTCAAGAGAATTAGTGTTGAAATAATAATAAGTACAGCTATTTTGCCTCCACTTTTATTTTCAACACCAATATGTAAATGTAAAATTGTTGATTCTGGTTGAAATGTCAAAATTTGCCAGAACATTTATTAAAATATTATAAAACTTAATATGGCTTTATCTATCAAGATAGAAGTAAAAATCATAAAAAGATACAATATTGAATATCCGAAGAGTTTTGTGGCCAATTTTTTTTCTTTGATTGAATTTTTTTCTTTTAATAATTTGTAAGAAGTAAATACATAATAAGAGCTGAGAAAGATTGATAATAACAAATATATCATTCCAGAATAATTTAATAAGTATGGAGCCAAAGCAATTGGATACAGAATTAGTGAATAAACAAATATATTCAGTTTAGTAGTTTTAATGCCTGAGGTTATGGGTAACATTGGAATGTTGGCTTTTTTATAATCTTCGAACTTGTATAGGCTAAGTGCCCAAAAATGAGATGGTGTCCAAATAAAAATGATTAAAAATAATATGATCGGTTCAAGTGCTATTCCACCTGTGGCGATAGCCCACCCTATTACCGGCGGTAAAGCACCTGCGGCTCCACCAATAACAATGTTTTGAGGAGTTTTTCTCTTTAACCAAATTGTATAAACAAAAACATAAAATAAAATGGTAACTGCTAAAGTTGTGGCTGCAACCAAATTTGAAAAAAAGTAAAGTGCGATTACCGAAACTATTGAAGATAAAATTCCAAAAACGAGTGCCTGGTTTCTAGTCACTTTTCCAGTTGGAATTGGTCTAAGACAAGTCCTGGTCATTAATGAATCTAGATCGGCTTCGTACCACATATTTAATGCACCAGCGGCACCAGAGCCCAAAGCAACTGCAATAAGGGAAAAGATTGCATCTAAGAAATTAATTTTAACCGGCGCAATTAATAAACCAACTACGCAAGTAAAGATTACCAATGACATTACACGTGGCTTCATGAGATTAAACAAAGCTTTGAGGTAACTAAAGAAATCTAGCTTTAGTATTTCTGTTTTAGTGCTAGAATTGAGCAATTCAAAACCTCTTTCATGTTAACTCCCAAGAATAAAATAGAATAGTCGTGTAAATGCTGTATATTTTGCCTCTGCAACCATTATTCCAACAAAGCAAAAAATAGCACACATGGGCCAGAGAAGAACATTAACAAGAGGCGGGCGCTCCCAGAATAAGTGCATAAATATCGCCATTATTAGTCCAGCTTTACACAACATAAAAGTTATAATTAAAGTCCATCTAAGTAGACCTTGAAAATCTAAATAGTCAACCATATAGGAAAAGCCACTGAAGACGAACAGCAGTCCCCAAATCCAAAGGTAAATACCAATTTTATGAGTTTTGATTTCTTGTTGTTTATTTTGTTCCATTGTTTACCTTACCAAAGATAGAAAAAAGCAAAAATAAAGACCCACACCAAATCAACAAAGTGCCAGTAGAGTCCCATAATCTCAATCGCTTCGTAATCAGATTTCATGCTGGTGAAATACCCTCTTTTGCCTGTATCGAAATGTCCTTTCCAGGTTTTGTAAGTCATAATAAATAAAAAAATTACCCCGATGGAAACATGAGTTCCATGAAAACCAGTAATCATAAAAAAGATCGCTCCGAACTGAGGCGCTCCAAAAGGATTGCTCCAAGGACGAACACCTTCATGAAAAATTAATTTTGACCACTCAAAGGCTTGCATACCAACAAAAGTCAGTCCGCCTAAAGCAGTCAATAATAAGAATAGAGCGCATAATTTACGATTTTTTTCGTAGCCAAATTTAACAGCAATAGCCATTGTTCCACTGCTAGTAATCAAAACAAATGTCATGATGGCAATGAGGAGAAGAGGAACAGGAGTGCCAAAAGCTTCAAGTGCAAAAACTTTGCTTGGATTCGGCCAAGGTTCTGTCGTAGAACCACGAATGGTCATATATGAAAGCAAAAATATACTGAAAATAAATGTATCGCTCAGAAGAAAAATCCACATCATGGCCTTGCCCCAGGGAACGCCCTTGAATGCTCTTTGATCAGAAGACAGATCGTGTACTAATCCTCTTATGATGCCGCTAGGAAGTTTTGAAGTATCATATTGTTCAGCCATAAATTATTTTCTCCTTTACCAAGCAATCATCATGCCAAATAAAACTAGCCAGACTAAAAGTAAAAAATGCCAATAAGTAGCACATAGTTCAATAGCTTGTTGCAACTTTGAAATATTATAATTACCTTTTAAAAATTTTGTTGTCGTACGACCCCAAAAAAATAAGCCTCCCATTAGATGTAAACCGTGCACTGCCGTAAAAAGATAAAAGTATGAATTCGCAGGATTAGATGAAACATAATAACCTAACTTTATTAAGTGTTGCCAAACTAATAATTGTCCAACAAGAAAAGTGAAAGCTAAAAACCCAATCAGTAAAAGCCCATTTTTTACTTTTTCAAGTTGTTTGTGATCGGCCGCAACTTTGGTTTTATAAAAAAAGAAACTACTGATGATAAGAACTCCAGTATTTACCCATAATAGCCATGGATCAGGCATACTTCTCCAATCGTACACAAACATTCTATCGGCATAACCTACAATCATTAAAGAAAAGATAACTGTACTTACAGCTATTATTGTTCTCACACCAAGTTTAGCTTTACTTAAAGCTAAAGTCGCTCCATCATGTTCGTTATCAATTTTGGCTTGAGACGGTTCCCAAGGTTTTTGCGTTAGTAGCTGGAAAATGTTTTCTTTCTTTTTCATGTCTTTGCAACTTTAGCTGAACTAACCTCGCTTGGAGGAACATCTTGTGGAATATAATCTTTGTCAGCCCCAGGCACACTAAAGTCATAAGCCCATCGATAAACTACTGGCAGTTCTTTACCAAAGTTTCCATGTTTAGGTGGCATTTCAGGTGTTTGCCATTCCAATGAATTTGCTTTCCATGGATTTTTTTCAGCTTTTTCTCCTCTGATAGCACTCGTAATTATGTTGTAAATAAACACAATTTGAGCAAATCCAACTATTAAGGCTGCGATTGTTATAAATGCATTTAAACCCTCTGCTGAGGTTGGTATGTATGGACTATTGTACATTTCGTAATATCTACGCGGCACCCCAATAAAACCAAGATAGTGCATTGGGAAATAAATCGCATAAGATCCAACGAACGAAATCCAGAAATGAAACTTGCCCATTCCTTGATGCAGCATACGTCCAGTAACGAGAGGAAACCAATGGTAAATAGCACCGAATATTACCATGATTGGCGCAATTCCCATTACCATATGAAAGTGCGCTACTACAAAATAAGTATCCGATAAAGGCACATCAACAATCACGTTGCCCAAGAATAAACCGGTGATTCCACCATTTACAAAAGTCACAATAAAACCTAAAGCAAACAGCATAGGCAAAGTTAAATGAATATTTCCCTTCCACAAAGTTAGAACCCAATTATAAACTTTAATAGCCGTAGGTACTGCTATGATGAGGGTGGTTGTCGCAAAAAAGAATCCAAACCAGGGATGCATTCCACTTACATACATATGATGAGCCCAAACGAAGAAACTTAAAGCACCAATTCCAACAATCGCCCACACCATCATTCGATAACCAAAAATATTTTTTCTTGCGTGAACAGAAATAAGATCAGAAACAATTCCAAAAGCAGGTAATGCTACTATGTAAACTTCGGGATGACCAAAAAACCAAAAAAGATGTTGGAATAATATTGGGCTTCCACCTTCATAGGATAATGTTTCTCCCATTGAAACTATAGTTGGCATGAAATAACTAGTTCCAAGCAAATTATCAAGCGTCATCATTATGCATGCCACAAGAAGAGCTGGAAAAGCCAATAATGCTAGAACTGTCGCTGTGAAAATACCCCATACTGTTAGAGGTAATCGCATTAAAGTCATGCCCCGAGTACGAGATTGTAAAACGGTAATAATATAATTTAAGCCTCCCATGGTAAAACCAATCACAAAAAGTGAGAGAGAAATAAGCATCAACGCAATTCCTGCTGAAGATCCCGGTGTTCCCGCAGTTATGGCTTGAGGAGGATATAAAGTCCAACCAGCACCGGTTGGTCCTCCAGGAACAAAAAAGCTAGCCAATAGAACAAGCACCGCTAACAAATACATCCAATAACTAACCATGTTCACATAAGGAAAGGCCATATCCCGAGCTCCACACATCAACGGTATAAGAATATTGCCAAATCCGCCCAGGAACAAAGCGGTAAGAAGATATATTACCATGATCATACCGTGCATGGTAATAAACTGATAATACGCAGCTGGAGTTAAAAAAGAAAATGTGTCCGGAAATCCAAGTTGTAATCTCATGCCCCAAGAAAGCACCAAGGCTACTAAACCGATAGCGATTGCAGTGCACGCATACTGAACTCCGATCCATTTTGCATCTTGCGAAAAAACCCACGTCGTCCAAAAACTTTTCGAATGATAAAGTTCTTGATCTGCAGTTTCTCTCGGCGGAGCGGAATCTATTGGCGGAACAGTTCCGACAGATCCTATATCAGCAGATGTTGAATCCGATTTAACTTCTATTTTGTGTTCATTTTCGTCAGACATTTTTTTTCACTCGTATCATATTATTATTTAATACTCATTTACTTTTTTAACTAATTTCTTTGGTTCGTTGATCATATTTTCCTGAGCTAAAATTTGCTTAAAGGTAATCTGTTGAGCCAACCAATTACTATAATCTTTTTTTTCATCAACTAGAACGGTGCCACGCATACCGTAATGCCCTGTGCCGCAAAACTCAGCACACAGAATTTCATATTTTCCAGTTTTAGTTGGTGTAAACCAATAGTAGCTCACGATTCCTGGTAGAGTGTCCATTTTAGCTCTAAATTGTGGAACATAAAAATTGTGAATAACATCTAAAGATCGAAGGTTTATTTTTACTGGTTGATCAATTTGCAAATGAAGATCTGCATCTTGAACAATGATATCATCCTTTCCATTTGGATCATTTAAATTTAGCCCGTAAGGATTTTCATAGCTTACTAATTTCGCATCAGTTTTACCTAATATGCCATCTTCTCCTGACAACCGATAATTCCATCCCCATTGGTAGGCGAGTACCTCTACATTGAAAGCATTTTTGGGAACCGTTACGAATTGATTCCAAACTAGCAATCCTGGCGCAAGTAATGCGGCAACACCAAGTGATGTTAGCCAAGTAAGTCTCCATTCTAATTTTTTATTTTCAGGTTCATACTCGGCTCTCCTATCTGGTCGATAACGATAACGCCATACGCAATAAGCCATGAACAAACAAACTCCAACAAATACAGCACCGGTAACCCAAAACGATAGAATAATTGTAGCATCAATATTTCCCCAGTTTGATGCAACTGGTGTCCACCACCAAGGACTCCAAAAATGGAAAATGATGGACGCGATGATAATTATTGCAAATATTACTGCTACAAACACTTGTAAACCTACCTATAAATTCTCTGATTTACTTTTTACAACTTTTGTTGTTTCAAAACAATATTCTATACTTTGATATAGTTTTTTTCCCTCAAAATTCACAAGTCATTTTGAATAATACCTGTGTCAACTTGATGCAGTTTTGGATTAACTAAAATTTAGGTGATAATTTACTATTGTAACAGCGGCTATAGCTGCTGTTTCAGCTCTTAAAATATTATTTGCTAGTGATAAAGAACAAATTTCTTTTTTTTCAATTATTAATTGTCTTTCTTTTTCAGAAAAATCTCCCTCTGGCCCAATAAGAACACAAACAGGACCAAGAATTTTTTTTGACAAAATATCCTTTAAATCATTTTTTTCACAGTTAATGTCGCAAAAAATTAAACATCCATTTTTTGGAAATTGATTTAAAAAGTTTTTTAAAGGTTCTAAATTTTTTATTTTTGGTACAGAAATTCGATTTGATTGCTCGCTAGCTTCAACAATAATTTTTTTCATACGTTCAATATTGATTTCTTTAACAATTGTTCTTTCTGATAAAATTGGGATAAATTTTTGTATCCCCAACTCAGTTGTTTTTTGTATCATCATATCCAAAGGATTCTTTTTTATCGGAGAAAAAGCTAGCCACAAATCATTTTCAACATTTTGTCTCTTAGATAATGTTTCAACCTTAAATTCTGTAGCTTCTCTAACGTGATTCACAATTTTTGCGTCCCATTCTCCGTTTGTTGCATTGAATAGCGAAATTTTGTCACCTGGCTTTAATCTCATTACATTCTTAATATAATGGGACTGTTCTTTTGAAAGAGTGGATAATAAATTAGCTTTTAATTCTTTTGAAAAATAAAGTCTTATTTTAGAAGACATGAAAATTTTTTATAAATTAAAATTAATAATAATTATAGTAATTATCAATCTAAGTTATACTGTTTTTGCGGCAAATATGAAAGATACACCTTATCATCACTTAGCAGATGGAACTTTTAAAAACCCAGAAGGAAGTCCAGAAAGAGATCCTAATATTAAATGGTCAATGTCAAAGTGGAATAAAGAAAAAAAGAAAATTAAAATTAATATTCCACCAGACCATATTATCAGTAAAGAAGAGGTGTTAAAAAATCTTAAAGGATTAGATGGTGATGACTATGTAGCTTGGATTGGACATGCAACGTTTTTGATTAAACTTGGAAACACAACTATCATAACCGACCCTTTATTTTCTAAAAATGCAGGACCTTTAATTTTTGGACCAAAGAGATATGTAGATCCAGCGATTGATCTTAAAGATATTCCAGAAGTCAACTTATATTTACTAACTCATAATCATTATGATCATTTAGATTATAGAACAATTAAAAAATTTCCTTATAAAAAAACTAAAGTTCTTACTCCACTTAAACTAGGTAAATACTTTACTAAAAATGGATTCGATAATGTTGAAGAAATGGATTGGTATGATCAGGTTCAAATTAATGATTTGAAGGTTACCTTAATGCCTGCTGTTCATTGGTCTAAACGAACTTTGACCGATACGAATAAAACACTGTGGGGAAGTTTTTTAATTGAGTACAAAGATAAAAAAATATTTTTTGCTTGTGATACTGGATACGGCAATATCTATAAAGAATTAGGTAATAAGTATGGACCCATTGACTTGACCTTTATTAACATTGGAGCCTATGATTTTAGGCCAATGTTCGAAAAATCAATTTATCATGCAAATCCCGAGGAAGCTCTTAATATTGGTCAAGATTTAAAAAGTAAAAAAGTTTTGGGTATGCACTGGGGAACAGCAATACTTTCTCTTGAGGATCCATTTGAACCACCAGTTCGTTTTAAAAATGCAACTAATAAATATGGTTACCATAGCGATGACGCAATTTTGTTTAAAATCGGAGAGATCCAGAAATTGGAAAATTTGCTATGAAATTAAATAATATAACAGCTTGTGTGTTTGATGCATATGGAACTCTGTTTGATGTAAATTCTGCTGCAGCCAAATGCAAAGAAAAACTTGGCAATAGATGGGAAAGTTTTGCTAATGCATGGAGAACCACACAACTTGAATATACCTGGTTAAGGAGTCTTATGAAAAAACATAAAAATTTTTGGCAAATTACTGAGGACTCTTTAGATCATACGATGGAAACTTTTAAAATTAAAAAAAATATGAGAGATGAGTTGCTGAATTTATATAAAGAACTTAGCACTTACCCCGAGGTTAAAGAGTGCTTGGATAATCTTAAATCAAAAAAAATTAGAATAGCTATTCTGTCCAATGGAACACCGGATCTTTTAAAAGATTTAGTGAAAAGTAATAATATTCAAAATTATTTCGATGATATCATGTCTATCGAAGCCGTTGGAATATACAAGCCTGATCCAAAAGTTTATGAAATTCCGGTCAAGAAATATAATTGTAAACCTGAAAATATTTGTTTTTTGAGTTCAAATACCTGGGATGTTTCTGGAGGCGGAGTTTTTGGCTACAACGCAGTATGGGTGAACCGATTAAATAAAATATTTGATAAATTGGACTACAAACCTCAAAATATTATCAACAATTTAAATCAATTACTTGAAATAGTATAACATTTGGAACAAAATTAATTTATGTCGACAATTGAAATAAAAAAAATTATTAAAGCAATTCAAACCTCCGATGGAGCAGGTGTTAAGCTAAAGAGAAGCATGGGAATTCCTGAACTTGACTTTATTGATCCCTTTTTAATGTTTGATGAATTTGGCTCCGAAAATAAAGATGATTACATTGCTGGTTTTCCATCACATCCACATAGAGGTATAGAAACAGTTACTTATATGCTCGCTGGAGAATTCAGACATGAAGACAGTACAGGCAATAAAGGTGATTTGGGTCCGGGAAGCGTACAATGGATGACAGCCGCTGGAGGAATTATACATTCTGAAATGCCAATTATGAAAGAAGGAAAATTACATGGTTTCCAATTATGGGTAAATATGCCTGCTAAACTTAAAATGAGCAAACCTTCATACCAAAACATTGAACCTCAAGAAATTCCTGAATTTAAAGATCAAGAAAAAAAAATAAAAATAATAGCTGGCAAGTATCAGAATAAAATTGGTCCTGTAAAAGGTATTTCAGTAGATCCGATTTATATGGATATTGAATTGGAAAAAGATAAAACTTTTAGTTTTATTATTCCTTCTTCACATAACACATTTGTCTACTTAGTCACTGGAGAAATAAAAATAGGAAATAAGGCCCACAATAAATTACAAAATTCAACATTAATTTGCTTGGAAAAAGGAACTGATCTAAAAGTCTCTTCAACTAAAAAAAGTAAATTTTTGGTTATAGCAGGAAGACCCATTGGTGAACCAATTGCAAGGGGAGGACCTTTTGTGATGAACACCAAGCAAGAAATTCTTAAAGCGGTTCAAGATTACCACAGTGGAAACTTTGTGCAAAAATGACACGAGTTGTAAAAATTGAAAAAACTGGTGATCCTGAAGTTCTTAAAATAGAAAATATTGAAATTGAACAACCCGGTCCTGATGAAGCTTTGATTGAGACGAAAGCGATTGCCCTTAATTTTATAGACTGCTATCACCGATCAGGATTATATCCTGTAAAATTACCATCTGGTATAGGCTTAGAAGCTTCAGGTATAATAAAAAAAGTCGGAACAAAGGTGAAAGATTTGACTGTAGGCGATCACGTTGCTTACGTTTCGTCACCAATTGGAGCATATGCAGAGGAAAGAGTTATGCCAGTAAATAAATTAGTTAAAGTACCTAAGGAAATTGGTTTAGAAGTGGCAGCAACTATTATGACTAAAGGTCTTACAACACATTACCTTTTGCATAAAACTTATCCTGTAAAAGCTAATGATACAATATTATATCATGCTGCAGCAGGTGGAGTGGGACAAATTTTTTGTCAATGGGCCAAAAGTATTGGATGTAAAGTTATTGGAACAGTTGGTTCGGACGAAAAAATAAGTATAGCAAAAAAAAATGGCTGTAATTTAGTCATAAATTATTCAAGTGAAAATTTTGTAAAAAAGGTTATGGACTTTACAAATGGAGTGGGCGTTTCGGTAGTCTATGATGGTGTTGGAAAAAGCACTTTTGAAGATTCTATTGCTTGTTTAAAAACCAGAGGAATGATGGTTTCTTTTGGAAATGCTTCCGGGCCTTTAGAAAAAATTGATGTCACAAAATACATATCACCAAAAAGTTTGTTCTTTTCTCGCCCCACTTTAGGACATTACATATCAGCAAGAAAGGAACTAGTTGAAGCGACAGATAAGCTTTTCGAACAATTAAAGTATGGAAAAGTAAAAATAGAAATTTACAAAAAATACAAGCTCGCAGAAGTAATACAAGCTCACAAAGATTTGGAATCTAGAAAAATTATTGGCCCCGCTATTATTATTCCTTAATGGAAAAATTCCAAATATTTATTCAACTCACTAGACTAAATAAACCCATAGGTTTTTTGTTATTATTTTGGCCCTGTGTATGGGGTCTTACGCTAGCATATTATTATAGTGGAGAAACAACTCTATTTTTAAAATATACAATATTATTTTTCCTAGGTTCTGTTTTGATGAGAAGTGCTGGCTGCATTTTTAATGATATTGTAGATAAAGACTTTGATAAAAAAGTACAAAGAACAAAAGAAAGACCAATCGCTTCAGGCAAGATATCTGTTGCCGGCGCTTTTATTTACGTAATTTTACTTTGTTCAATAGCTTTATTAATTCTTCTGCAATTTAATTTGCTAACCATAACACTAGGAATGAGCTCAATGATATTAGCATTTGCTTATCCTTTTATGAAACGCATTACCTACTGGCCTCAGCTGTTTTTAGGACTGACATTTAATTGGGGAATAATTATGGGATGGACATCAATAGCAAACACTATATCCATTGAACCAATCATTTTATATCTTGCGGCCATATTTTGGACACTGGGTTATGACACGATTTATGGACTTCAAGACATGTATGATGATGAAATTATTGGCATTAAATCAACGTCAATTAAATTTAAAAATAATGCAAAAGTTTTTGTTGGAACTTGCTATAGCTTATGTGTTTTGTTTGTTTTAATATTGTGCCTTATAATGGAAATAGATAAATATCTTTTAGCACTATCAGTATTCTTTATTTCAACCTTAATTTATCAAATAAAATTTTTTAAAATTGATAATCCCAAATCTTGCCTTGTTGCTTTCAAAATTAATAATTTAACTGGTATCTTTGTTTTTTTATTTATTTTTTCATTTACAATTTCATGAAATTTCCTGTTTTAAAAAAAATCGTACTAAGATTATATAATTTTTATGTAAAAGAACATTTTGATAAAATAGTACTTGCTCTTTTCTTATCTTTTGGAGTCGCTGGTGGTACTGCGGCAATAGCATGGTTGTTGGATCCAGCTGTTAAAAAAATTTTTATTGATCAGGATAAAACAATGATGTTGCTAATACCAGCAGCTATAGTAGTTGCGTTTTCTGTTAAAGGTTTATCTTTATATTTTTCTAGAATTGCGTTGATCAAAGTAAGTCAAGAAATTATCAGAAAACTTAGTGCTCAAATGACTTCTCGCATTCTAGAATCTGACATTCACACACTAGAATCAAAACATTCAGGAAAATATATTTCTCATTTTTTGTATGATGTAGGATTGATAGCAAATATGGTTGGTACTGGAGTCTTAAATCTGATGAAAGATTCTCTAACTTTAATTGTTTTGATCGGTGTGATGTTTTATCAAAATTGGAAGCTTGCATGTTTTGCTCTGATTATGATGCCCTTAGCTGCAATCGTTGCCAAATCTTTGGGAAAAAGACTTGGAAAAGTAACCGCTGAAAGTGCAGAAGTTTCTGGAGACTTATCTACGTTTTTAAGTGAAATTATCAAAGGGTCAAGAATGATAAAAATATATCAGCAGGAAAAATTTGAATTTAATAGATCGGGTAAAATATTAAAATTAATGATGGAAAAACAAATTAAAATTGCAGCCGTAATGATCAGAGCAACCCCAATCATGGAATTGTTAACAGGGATAATGATTGCCGGATTTATTTATTACACTGGATTGATGGTTTCTACTGGAGAAATTGGAATAAACGGTTTTTTCTCCTTTTTAGCTGCAATGATGTTAGCTTATCAACCAATACGGTCATTGGCCACAATCCATATGATTTTTTACCAAGGTGGGGTTGCAGCAGAAAGAGTTTTCGGAGTTATAGATACCGAAGCAAATATAAAAGAAATAGACAGTCTACCTAATTTAAAAATTAAAAGAGCGAACATAGAATTTAGAGATGTAAGTTTTTCTTATCCCACAACTAAAGAGGATGCTATTAAAAATGTAAATATTTTAGTAGATGGTGGCAGCACTGCTGCACTTGTAGGTCATAGTGGTGCTGGAAAGAGCACAATCATCAATTTGCTACCAAGATTTTATGATCCAGGTAGAGGAAAAATATATATCGATGGACAAAATATTCGTGATATTACACTATCTTCTTTAAGAAAAAACATATCCTTAGTTAGTCAGGATATAATATTATTTGACGATACTGTTCGTGCAAATGTAGCTTATGCAAACCTTGATGCTAGCGAAGAACAAATCAAAAAAGCTTGCGAATTTGCTGCTGCTGCTGATTTTATTGAAAATTTACCACAATCATATGACACGGTAATTGGAGAAAACGGCATTAGGTTATCAGGCGGACAAAAACAAAGAATTTCTATTGCCAGGGCATTTTTAAAAGACTCTCCTATAATCCTTTTGGACGAGGCAACTTCGTCATTAGATGCAGAATCTGAAGAAAAAGTTCAAGATGCAACTATAAATTTAACCGAAAATAAAACCACACTAGTTATTGCGCATAGATTATCAACGATCATTAGGGCAGACAAAATTATTGTTCTTAATCAAGGAAAAATAGTCGAGACTGGTACACATAATGAACTACTTAAAAATTCAATTATCTATAAAAATCTTTATAGCAGACAGTTAAGCGCACATTAACTTATGTATTTTTGGTATAAATTATTAACATACCTTTTTTACCCCTTTGCACCCTTTTTTTTGTTTTTAAGAAAATTAAAAAAAAAAGAACATTCTATAAGATATAAAGAAAAACTATCTCAAATAAATACACCAAGAGGCGAGGGTTTTTTGATTTGGTTTCATGTAGCAAGCGTTGGTGAAGCAATGAGTATTTTACCTTTAATTGAAAATTTTGAACAGGACGGGAAAATTAAAAGAATTCTCATAACTAGCATTACCGTGAGCTCTGCAGAAGTTTTAAAAAAAAAATTTAATAAAAATACAAAGGTAATTCATCAGTTTTTGCCTTTCGATATTCTTAAATATGTAAAAAAATTTTTAAAGCATTGGTCTCCTAATTTATCTATTTTTATTGATTCTGAAATTTGGCCAAATTTAATTTTTCAAATTAAAGAAAGAAATATTCCCTTATTGATGGTTAATGGAAGAATATCAAAAAAGACGTTTTCAAAATGGAAATCTTTAAAAAACTTTTCAAAAAAAATATTTGAAAAATTCGATTTATGTATTGTCGCAAACAACGAAACTGAAAATTATCTCAAAATCTTAGGGGCTCAAAATATTAAGAATTATGGAAACCTTAAATTTGCTAATACGAAACTTAATTCGAATAATAACCTGAATTCAGCTTTTTTGAATAAAATTAAAAATAGAAAAATATGGTGTGCCGCTAGTACTCATCCTTCAGAAGAAATATTTTGCGCAAAAACTCATTTGATGCTTAAAAAAAATTATAATAATATTTTAACAATCATTATTCCAAGACATGTAGATCGAATTAAAACAATTAATGATGAACTATCAAATTTAAATCTCACAATTAGTCTTTTTAGCAAATTCGATCAAATGAATATCGATACCGATATATTACTAATCGATTCGTATGGCGAAACCTCAAAATTTTATAATATTTCAAAGTGCGTATTGCTCGGTAAATCTTTGATTAAATCTCCAACAAATGGCGGCGGACAAAACCCTATTGAACCATCAAGACTTGGCTGTAAAATCTTTCATGGACCCAATGTAAGTAATTTCACAGAAATTTACGAATACCTAAAATCTTTAGGAGTTACTGATCAAGTAAGCAGCCCTGAAGAACTGAACCAATCTCTAGTTGAAGAATTTAAGGAAGATAAAGCTAATAACAATCAGGTAATAGAAAAAATAGACAATTATGGTCTAAATATACTTAATAATGTGATCAAAGAAATTAAAATATATATTAATACTTAAAGATGAAGTTTTTAAAACCTAAGTTTTGGGATAAAAAACAAATTTCACTTTTTTCCATTTTACTATTCCCAATTGCATTATTTATTAAGTTACTGAATTTTTTTAAACGTTTTTTCACCAAAAATTACCGTTGTTCCATACCTGTTATCTGTGTCGGAAATATTTACCTGGGAGGAACCGGAAAAACTCCTTTGTGCATTGAATTATTCTCTATCTTAAAAAACTTAAATAAAAATCCTGTTTTTATTAGAAAAAAATATGAATCTTTTCAGGACGAAATCAACCTCCTAAAACAAATAGGACCAACATATGAAGGCAGCAAAAGAATCAATGCTATAAATGATGCGATTCAAAGTAAAGCTGATGTTGCAATTCTCGACGATGGTTTTCAAGATTTTTCTATAAATAAAAATTTATCGATTGTTTGTTTTAATGAAAAACAATGGATTGGTAACGGTCTGGTAATTCCCTCAGGTCCATTAAGAGAAGGACTTTCAGCTTTAAAAAGAGCCAACTGCGTGATTATAAATGGCGAAAAGAACACTGATATTGAAAATAGAATATTTAGTAATAATAAAGAAATAAAAATTTTTTATACAAAATATAAAGCACAAAATATTGATGAATTTAAAAATAAAAAAGTAACAGCTTTTGCTGGAATTGGTAATCCTATCAATTTTTTTAATTTATTAAGAGATAACAATATAGATATATTAGAAGAAATAAGTTTTCCAGATCACTATAATTATTTTGGTAAAGAATTAGAAAATTTAATTAATAAAGCAAAAGAAAATAATTCTATTTTATTAACTACAGAAAAAGATTATTTAAGAATTGATGAAAATTATAAAAAAAATATAAATTGCTTAAAAATAGTAGTTGAAATAGAAAACCGAAATCAATTTATTGAAGAAATAAAGAAAGTTATATGAAAATTATTAAATATTTTTTTGAATTTGTAAGCATAATTTCTTTATTCTGCATATTTAAAATAATAGGCCTTAAAAATGCATCAAATCTTGGAAGCATACTAGGAAGATTTATTGGCCCTCTCTTTAGATCAAAAAAAATAACTAAACAAAATATTAAAATTGGATTAGGAAATTTAGATGAAAAAAAGGAAAAAGAAATTATTAATGGAATGTGGTCTAATATTGGGCGAACTTTTGCAGAATATATATTTTTAAAAGATTTCAAATTTAATAAAACTAATTTTGATCATATTAAAATTAATGGCACAAATTATTTAAATGAAATAAAAACAACCAATAAACCAGTAGTTTTTTTCTCTTGCCACCTGGCAAATTTTGAGCTTATGGCTATGGAGTTGGACAAATTTGGCATTAAGTGTGCAGCAATCTATAGACCTTTAAATAATATTTTTTTAAATCCTTTAATGGAATATTTAAGAATGAAATATATTTGCCCCAATCAAATACCTAAAGGTAGAGTGGGAGTAAGAGACGTAATTAAGAAAGTAAAAGATGGTTATAGTATTGCATTGATGGTAGACCAGCGTGTGGGCCAAGCACCAAAAATACCTTTTTTTGGTGAACCTGCTCACACAACCACAATTCCTGCCCAACTTGCTTTAAAATATGATTGTAAATTAGTTCCAATTTTCTTGGAAAGAAAAGGAGATGTTAATTTTGAAATGACAGTCCATGAACCTTATGAAATACAAAAAACAGAAAATGTTGATGCAGATACAAAAAATATAACATTAAAAATTAATCAAATTATAGAAAAAATGATAATCAAAAATCCAACTCAATGGCTTTGGTCTCATAATCGTTGGAAGTAATTATGGATTTAAGCAGAACTGCTTGGGATAGTTTTATTAGATGTAAAAGATGTTTTTACATGGAAAGAAAATTGAAAATAAGACCCATTGGAACGCCAGGATACCCTATAAATAGTAGAGTAGACGCTTTATTAAAAGAAGAATTTGATATTTATAGAGAAAAACAAGAACCCCACCCTATTTTTAAAAAACATAATTTAAATTTTGTTCCATTTAAAATGGATAAAGAAAAATTAAATGACTTTAGAAATAATAGAAAGGGTGTAAGAGCAAAATCTACTAAAACAAATTATACAATTTATGGAGCTATAGATGACTTGTGGCTTAACAAAGACAATGGTGAAGTTGTTGTTGTGGACTACAAAGCAACGTCAAATAAATATGGAATAGACTACGTAAACTCAAAAATGGCTTATCATAAAGCCTACTTAAGACAGCTCGACTTTTATGCTTATTTGTTAAAGTTAAATAAATTCAAAGTTTTCAAAACAGGATATTGGTTTGTTTGTAATGCTCAATATAAGAATCAAAAAACTTTTAGCGGTAACTTAAATTTCAAAATTGACTTGTTGTCTTATAATGTGCGTACAGATTATATAGAGGACACTTTGGTAGAACTAGAAAAGTGCTATAATGGTAATAAAATACCTCAACCTAGTGTTGTATGCGATACTTGTAGATGGCAAACAGAAATTTCGAAACTTTAATTCTTAATATCTAAAACTGTTGCTGGATCTAATCGCGTTTGAAACCAATTTAATCTTACATCTAGGTGAGCTCCTGTAGCCCTCCCAGATGATCCGACTGTTCCAATAACATCTCCTTGCTTTACTTTTTGTCCCTTCTTAACCAATACTTTTTTCATATGCATATATAATGTTGAAATTCCATGCCCGTGATCAAATATCAAAGTTCCACCAGTATAAAATAAATCTGGTTCAGCCAAAGTTACCGTACCATCTAGCATGGCTTTAATTTTTGTACCTTCATCTGCAGCAAAATCTAATCCATAATGCGGCCATTTAGGTTTGCCATTTAAAATTCTTTGGCTGCCATACACTCCAGTTATTATTGCATCATCAACAGGAATAATGAACTTATCTTTAAAAAAATCTAGATCAGTCTCAATAGCTCTAGCTTCAGCGATTAGTTTATTTTCCAATTTAATTCTTTCATAAACTTCTTCTGGAGGGGTAACTTGTTTTTCATCCAAATCATCAATTCTTTGAATATTGTATTTTCTTTTCTGGACTTTTTTTGTGATGTTTTTCTTAGCTCCATCTTTTTCTATAGTAATAACAACATCATATTTTCTATCTCTGTCTAATCCAAAAGCAAAATAGCCATCTTTAGAAACTTTTACTTGTTTTTTGTCAATTTTGATTTTTGAATTTGGGTCAGTTTTTCCAATTATGAAATGTCCTTGAATAAATCTCCCATTGAATTCTACAGCAGAAACTTTGAAACTAAAAAATAATAATAATAAGAAATATTTTATTATCTTGCAGTCCATCCACCATCTACAAGTAAAGAAGTTCCTGTTATCATTGATGCGGCATCAGAAGCAAGAAAAACAACAGCAGAAGATATTTCTGACAATTCAGCAAATCTACCAAGTGGAATACTATTGAGCATATCTTTTTTAAATTTTTTATTTTTAAGAAATTTTTTTGTCATTGATGTTACTACAAAAGTAGGACAAACTGTATTTACTCTAATATTGAATTTTGCTAGGTCAAGGGCCATTCCTTTAGTTAAACCTTCTAGACCAAATTTATTCATACTATAAACGCTTCTTTTGGGACCGCTCACATGTCCCATTTGTGAAGACATGTTTACAATAGAGCCTCCAACTTTTTTTCTATTTTTTGCTTTAATCATTTTCAATGTACATAGTTGGGCAATATTAAAAGATGTTATAGTATTAATCTTAACTAGGTATTCCATATTTTGTCTTTTTACTTTTGTAAAATATTCTGGAATATTGGTTCCAGCATTGTTTATTAGTACATCTATTCTTGATTGTTTATTAATGATTTCTTTAATTTCATTATAATTTGTTATGTCGCAAATATATGATTTACATTTTACTTTAAATTTCTTAATTATTTTTGATACTTGATCTAAATCTTTTTTTGTTCGACTAATTATGATTAAATTGGCACCAGCCTCAGCTAATGCGATAGCACAAGCTTTTCCAAGACCTTTTCCTGCTCCAGTTACCAAGGCAATTTTGTTTTTTAAATTGTATTTTTTTAAAAACATTTTATATGAATAATTTTATATCAGTATAAATCAAATCAATAGCAACAGCTAATATTGCAATTAAACCGAGCCAAGCAATCCATTTGTACTTTTGTATCCAATTAGAAATTAAAGTTGCTGCTGTAGCCATCAAAGCAATTGAGAGTAATAATCCGAAAATTAAGAGCAAGTAGTGTTCTCCTGCTGCTCCAGCTACACCCAAAACATTATCCAAACTCATTGTAACATCAGCAATTATAATAGTTGTCATTGCTTTTAGAAAATTTGAATTATCAACTTTTATATCTTTATTGTCTTCAGAATTATTTTTTACAACATCAACATATAATTTGTAAGATATGTAAAGTAATAATATTCCACCTATTAATCTTAATCCTGTAATTTGAAGCAAGTATGAAGTTATCAAAGTGAAAACAATTCTCAGAATTACAGCGCCTCCTATGCCAAAAAAAATAATTTTCTTTCTTTGATCAGTTGGGAATTGAGAAGCAACCATTCCAATAACGATTGCATTATCTCCAGCAAGCACCAAATCTATAAATACAATCTGGAAAAAAATTATTATTTGTTCTGTCATGATTTGCTATCTTCTATTATCATGTCAGCTGCTTTTTCAGCAATCATTACAGTTGGAGCATTAGTGTTTCCTGATGTGATATGTGGCATTATAGAAGCATCAACAATTCTTAAATTTTCAAGATCGTGAGCGACTAATTTATCATTAACAACAGCCATTTCATCGTTTCCCATTCTACAAGTACTTACTGGATGAAATATTGTGTTTGCATATTTGCCTGCTTCTTTTGCAAGGGTTTCATTATCAATAATATGGATACCAGGTCTTAATTCTTCAGGTTCATATTTTTTAAATGCTTTTGAATTCATGACTATGTTTCTGGTAATTTTAATAGCTTTACCTGCCATTTCCTTATCTTC
>ENA-OQTX01000020-OQTX01000020.1-marine-metagenome-genome-assembly--contig:-NODE-20-length-44504-cov-4.453868_pt1 | contig 44504 bp, 46 predicted proteins | sample MGYA00240992_ERZ505281 | MGnify/ENA primary metagenome ERZ505281 (study PRJEB26146, sample SAMN05422147) | marine metagenome | isolation source: South Atlantic Ocean | place: Atlantic Ocean:South Atlantic... | reverse complement strand
TACTCGCCGGAGCTGAATCCTGACGAGTCTGTTTGGGGCTATATCAAATACCATCACGTCGGTAAAAAGATCATTAACAGCAAAGAACAACTTCGGAGCACTGTTTACCGGCAGCTTCGACGTTTGCAAAAATTGCCACGACTATTGAAATCGTTTTTTGGCCATCCGGATTTGGCTTATATCTCCGGGTAATGTTCGCTTACTTTATTTCGAATTAGTAACTCTGTTGAACGAACACTTCAAGTTCGCCATCGGCGTTATCTATTATCCTCCCGTTTACACGATTACGCCGCCGCGAGGCCAGCTCAATACCCAGTAACCCGACGGACGAGCCGGGGACGAAACCCCCGGACAGAGCATCGCCCGGCAAAGGCTGCGAAATGATCTTAAGGCGGGTGCTGGAAGGTGTGGCCACAAAACCGGGCTGGCCTGTAAGCAGCGTGGCCCAAATTCGCCCTGCAGGATCGCGGCTGGCCGCCACCAGGAAGGGCAAGGTATGAAACATCTGGCGGTGCTGTTCAGGCATGTAAGGGCGAATGGCGCGCTCAGAAAATATTTTTACCGTCTCTCGGCGACCGGTGAGAGATTGTATCCGGCGTTCTCCGCGATGAAACTTCATGTCTGTATCAGCTCCAGGCGCAGGCCGCCGGGAATGATACACATCATGTGTTTTGCCAGGCTTTTACCCAGCGGCTCCGGGGAAAACTCAATACGAACATCATGTCGTGCTGCCAGACGGGTATACACGGCCGAAAGTTGCCGGGTGGATAAAGCCAGGTGATGGAGTCCCACATGATGGTGGCGATCAAAAGCCCTAATCTTCCCAGGGCCTTTGGCCTGCCAAAGCGTGATCAGGGTGTGTCCATCACTGATGAAAAAAGCAGGGTAGTCGTGACGCTGGCCCACTGTTGTAAAGCCCAGTGCTTCCATAAAGAAAGCCAGGGTTACATGAATATCCTCTACGGTCAGCCCGATATGATGAACACCCTGGGTGGTGCCGATAATGGTTTGCATGGTTATCTCTTGCCAGTGTTAAAAACCCAGAATGGACAGGCTGGGGGAATCGTCGGGACGGCGCCCGAGATCCCAGTGAAGAGCCCGGTCACCGGCAATTATGGGATGTTCATTGATGCTGGCAATACGTCGCTGCATCAAACCGTCATCAGAAAATTCCCAATTTTCATTGCCGTAGGCTCGGAACCATTGGTTGGAGTCGGTGCGGTATTCATAGGCAAAGCGAACTGCAATGCGATTACCATCATGGGCCCACAATTCCTTTATGAGTCGATAGTCCAACTCTCTGGCCCATTTGCGTTCCAGAAAGGCAATGATGGCCCCGCGGCCGATGATGAATTCGGCACGGTTCCGCCAGACACTGTCCGGCGTATAGGCCAGAGCAACTCTGGAGGGGGTTCGACTGTTCCAGCCATCTTCCGCAAGGCGGACTTTTTCCGCTGCACTATCAGCGGTGAATGGGGGTAAAGGGGGGCGTGACATGATGGGTTCTCCTTGATGATGCAATCCGAAAGCCGGAGCGAACAGTTGGTCGCTCCGGTGGTCAGGACCGTGGCTATAGTGCCTTGATGGGGGGAAAGTCGATCTCGGTGGCCAGTGCCCGGTTTACATAGTTGGTCAGGGTGTTCAGGGCGACATGGGCGATGATCTCCAGCAGCTGGGCATGGCTGTAACCAGCGGCAAGCACGGTTTCCACGTCCGCCCGGCTCACGTCGCCACGCCTCTGCACCAGCAGGACGGCAAACTTCACAGCTACTTCTGCCTGGTGATCACCTGAAGAACCATGACGATTGGCGAGAATCTCCGTATCGGTGAGTTTGGCCACGTGCTTGCCCAGGTAGGTATGGGCTGCCAGACAGTAATGACACTGGTTCACCTCCGCGACAGCCAGAGCAATACGCTCACGGGTTGCAGGCTCCAGTTCACCCTCATCAAGCGCACCATTCAGTTGCAGGTACCCTTCAAGGGTGGCGGGGCTGTTACCAAGAAGCCGAAAAAGGTTGGGAACTGAGCCCAGTGATGCCTGAACGGTTTGCAGCAGGGGTTGTGATGCCGCAGGAGAGACGTCCAGCGTGGCAGGGGTTGGGATACGTGACATTTCAGTTGACCTCTGTGGTTGGGTTGAAATGTCATTGTCTGCATTAACAATATAGAAATAATTGGGTGTAATATCATTTGTCTGTTCAGCATTTGGTAATAATTGGCAGGCAAACTGGCGCAGAAGGAGGCTGTGATGGACAAGCTTGAAGCGATGCGAGTATTTGCGGCTGTCGTGGAAGAAGGCAGCTTTGTTGATGCCAGTCGGGTATTGGACTTGTCGCCCCCGGCGGTGACTCGATCCGTCGCGCGACTGGAGAATGCGCTGGGAATTCCCCTGTTTCATCGCTCCACCCGTCACGTACGCCTTACGGATTCCGGACAGCATTATTACGGCTACGCCAAATCGATTCTGGAAACCGTGGCAGAAGCCGAAGCCGCTGTGACAGGGAGTTATCTGGAGCCGAGCGGCGAGCTCACAGTAACGGCACCGGTGTTGTTCGGTCAGAAATACGTGATGCCCATCATCAGTGAATACCTGGATGAACACCGAAAGGTGTCCGTGAATACGTTATTTCTGGACCGGGTCACCAATTTGCTGGAAGACAATCTGGATGTGGCCATCAGGATCGGTGAGCTGGAGGATTCCAGTCTGTTTGCCACTCGGGTGGGCGCGATCTGCAGGGTCGTATGTGCCTCACCGGATTACCTGGAAAAGCGCGGTATTCCTGAAACACCGGAAGAACTGGCGGATCACGATATTCTTCATGCCACTACCGTGGAACCCCTGACAACCTGGGGCTTTGGCAAGCACAAGGTCAAGGTCAAACCGCGGCTGCAAAGCAACCAGAACGGGGCTATCATACAGGCCGCGGTGGCCGGCGGAGGACTGACAAGACTGATGTCTTATCAAGTGGCGGATGAGCTGGTGGCAGGCAACCTTGTTCGAGTGCTGCCGGAATTCGAACCGCCGCAACTGCCGGTCAGCGTCGTGTATCTGGACGGTCGCAAGGCCAACGCCAAGATCCGCTCCTTTGTTGATTTTGCGGTGGAGCGCCTGCGAGCCAACGAGCTATTGAACCCTCGTCCTTGAAGTATGTGGCGGATCACCCAAACCATCCCGGGCTAACCCCTGCCCCAACATTGCCACTGCCACCACCTGCTTTGACATTGCTAATAGCCAAATCAATAGCGTCGTCCCCACACTTTATGAGAAGTTCCTCAATAATATGGTCACACATTGGTGGTCTCATGTTTTGACGATGGAGCCAGAGTTGAAATACTAAGATCTGATGCAATGCTTTCGGCTCGCTCTTTTGCATTGGCTACTGACATCCGGTGTCTCTCGTCATCAAATTCCTGGTATTCAGAGGTAATCTCATAGATTGTGTCCACCCCCAAGTATTTGCTCAGCGTCCGTAGGTGCGGCGCCAGGTGACTGGAGTCTTCTCTTATTCCTCCGTTTTCAAAACCAAACTCTCCGCTGGAGGTCACTATGATCAATGTTTTACCTGAGAGTAGAGGCTGCAGCGGAAAGTCCCCTCGTGATAAATCGAAGTCAAAAGTTTTGTTGATCCGTATAATTTGATCGAACCATGCTTTTAGCTGTGCCGGCATGCCGTAGTTATACATTGGTGAGGAAATCAAGATAATATCGGCTGCTGCCACCTCAGCAATCAGTTCATCTGATAGTGCCAGTTTCTCTTTCTGTTCCGGGGTCCTTTTTTCCTCAGGGGTAAACACCGCACCAATCCAATCCTGTGTAATGAAGGCGGGAGGATTTAATCCAACGTCACGATAGATATAATCATCTTCAGGCCGATTCTTTTTCCATGTATCAATGAATCGGAGAGCAATATTTTTGGATATGGAATCGTGATCAGGGTTGGGGTTTTTCGCAGCTCTAACACTGGACTCGATGTGTAATAGTGTACTCATACTCATTACCTAAGTTGATTTATGACAGGCGCTATTCTGTGAGCCTGTATGAAATGGAACAAACGAAAAAAAGGCACTCATAGATGAGCTTAAATCATCTATACTGTCGATGAAGCTGCTGTCTATTTGGGAGGGGTGACCTTGCAGGTATCATTACAGGCGTTGAAGGCCTTTGAGTCGGCTGCCCGTCGGGGAAGTTTTAAGTTGGCTGCAGAAGAGCTTTCGCTGACGCCAACAGCCATTTCACACCATGTCAGCAACCTAGAAAGTCGGTTAAATGTGAACTTGTTTCATCGCCGGGGAAGGAAGATATCACTAACCGGCACAGGTATACGATTAGCTAAAGCAACCTCGGACGGATTTCGGAAAATTGACAGTGCTTTGGAAGAGGTGATGAAGGCTGGCAGTGGGGTCAGGGTGACGACGACATCATCATTTGCAGCTATGGTGCTGATCCCTTCCCAGCATGAATTTGAGCAAGCCAATCCCGATATTTCTATGGAAATATCGACCGGAGAGTCGGTCGATAGCCAATCATATATTATTCCAATTCGGTTCGGTGATGTCTCAGTAGCTGAGGATTCTGATGTCATTAGATATGAGTCATTCAATGTATTTGGTGCTTATGGAATGACGGCTCCTTCTTGGTCAAATCAACCCATTACCCTTTTTACAACGGAGTGGAAAAATAAATCGTTACCGGATCCTCCACTAGCTGCTTGGTTGGAAACAAATGGGCTGGATGGGTCAAATATTAAACTTAAAAAATTTGATCAAGAGATTTTCGGGATCCAGCAGGCTATTGAAGAAAATGGACTTGTGTTCTGTTCTACGACGCTCACTAAAAGGCTGTTAAAATCTAACCTTCTACAACAGTTTGAAACTCTATCGGTCAAATCAGATCTTTGCTATTACGTACCAAATAAAGCCGGCTTCGAAACTAGAAGCGCAGCCAGGTTTCTAGATTGGATCGAAGATATTTTGAACCAATAATTAGCGTGGTCATTTCTGGCTAACAGGATGTTTCCAAGGAAAAATACCCTGCATAAAAAGTTGCTACACACGGAAAAATTACTCGCTGCGCTACCAGTTTTCCGGTGAGTAAAGCGTCGACCTCACCCCTCTCGTCGCTTTTCGCAAAAAAAAACTGACTCTACTGGTTGAGCGAACCCAATGATCATAGCTCTCCTGGCAGGATTCCTATTCGCTATCTTCGGCATCTATCTGCTTGGCCGTGCGCTGAGCGACTATAAAAAAGCTGTGGCAAGCCTCGAGTGGCCAGGTGTTGAGGGGCGGTTAACGGATCTGCGCCTTTGGGGGAAGCGCAATGTCGATGGGGAAATGCAGGATGCGGAAAAGCTTATCGTCGCCTATGAATATGAATTCAAGGGTAGTCAGTACAAGGGCTCATCAGTGGCATTCTATACCCTGGTGTATCCCGAAACGGTTGAGTTCGCCAGGAGCCATTCTGCCAATGGCGATGTGACCATTTACTGCAATCCGAAGGCGCCAGTTGAGTCTGTACTGGTGCCTGGGACGAGAAAAGACAAACCCTACAGTGATTGTCTTCTGGGTGCGTTTGGGATGATTGTGGGTGTGGTGATTGCGGCGTTGGGTTTTCTTGGCGTGATTGGTTGAAGGATTGCGAAAGGCCTGGAGCATGAATGTAATCCTGTCGACATATTTCCCTATTTGATGATTTTTTTGATCTCACTTAACCGAGCTGACCTCTTTTCTTTTTTTTGAATTTTCTCTGCCGTCAAGTTTCTCCGTATCCTCCATCATGCCTGTCTCTCCGGTTTTTATGCGCCTGAGATTTCACCGTTCTGCTCGCTCAATCGTCTCTTCATGAATAGCGTGTTGGACAATATTGTCTGACAAGATGGTCGGTCTGGCGGTTGTGAAAGAGGGTGATAGGTGTACGGTGAAAGGCCCATGCCAATTTTTCGACAGGAGGCGCTCAATGAAAAAAGATCCCAACAAAGGCTATATTGCCTTATTAGGGTGGAGTTTGAACGCGGTCGAGGCGGCTGAGAAGTTTGATCGTCGTTATGTGGTGGTGGCTCCGGATTGGGCTGAGCCCTATTGTCAGGAGCATGATATTCCCTATGTGCCATGGAATTTCGAGCGGCTTAATGATCGCTCTCTGGAGATCGCCCAGACTCTCAAGGATATGGGGGTCGATGTCTCCGTGCCGCTGTTTGAAGAGACAGTGGAGTGGGCTGGTGCGATTAATTCGGTGCTGCTGGATAATCCTCGCCTTTTTGGTCAGGCCATGCTGATGCGGGATAAATCCCTGATGAAGCGGCGTGCACAGCTTGGCGGTATCCGGGTCGGTATTTTTGAGGAAGCTCATGACCGGGAGGACGTGATCCGGTTCCTGAAGCGGGTAAACCAGACTCTGCTCAAGCTTGATGGCGACCCGAATGACCCGATCCACCTCAAGGCCTTCGATAAGGCCGGTTGTCTCGGCCACCGGGTGATTCGTACTCCGGATGAGGTGGATGCGATTCCTGATGAGGAATTTCCCTCGTTGATGGAGTCGCATCTGGATGGTTGGGAATTTGCGGTGGAAGCCTGGATTCACGATGGCAAGATCTGTTTTCTCAACCTGTCCGAGTATGTGACGCTGGGATATTCGGTGTATGTCCCTGCGTCGCCGGATCTTGAGCAATACCGGCCGCAAATTACCCAGCAGATCGAGAAGCTGATCAAGACCTTTGATATCGAGTTCGGCATGATTCATCCAGAGTACTTTGTCACCAGCGATGGTGAGATGTACTTTGGTGAGGTGGCTTATCGCCCGCCGGGCTTCAAGGTGTTCGAGTTGCTGGAACGGGTCTATGACGGTTTCAACGCCTATCAGGCCACCATGCTGGTATTTGATCCCAAGTCCACCGATGAGGAAGTGAAGGCGTACTTCCCGAAAGCGGTGGTGGATGCCAAGAGCCATGCCGGCTGTTTCGGTGTGTACCCGCGACGCCGTGTAGTCAGCCAGCTGGAAATCCCGGAGGAGACCGAAGATCACCCCTATTTCGAGTCCCATGAACTGACGGCGCCCATGGAAGAAGTGGTTACCAAGCGAACGGCGTTTGGAACGCATTGGGGTCTGATTTACTTCGTGGGTGACGACCCGAAAGAGATGCACCGGTTGCTGAAGCGGCAGGAAGAGCTGGATTTCTATGTGTGAATACGCTGTCATCCTGGGGCCCGCCAGGCCCCCACGGATTCGTTAAGGAACTGCCCTGTGTCTATGACCCATTCAGAGACGTCCGCGTCCAGCAATCTGTCTCTGCTCCTTGCGCGGCTGGATGATGCCATCACCCAGCTGGCAGAGGCGCCCTCCTTTACCCGGCCGGCCAAGGTGCCGCGGGTACTGGATACGGCCCGGCGGGTCATGCTGCAGGAGGGCGGCTGTGCGGCCCTGGGCGAACGCATCGAGACGCTGGAAGCGGCCGGGATTTTTGCCGGCACAGATTGGGCGGAGCCGCACATTCTGGTCCCCGGGTTCACCACCCAGTCCCTGCAAAGTGCCCAGGCTGAGTTGGTGGTGATTGAGGCCCTGAGCGAGCTGCGCATGCTGGCAGTGGCCTGTGGAGATTACCCTCACCCCCTGATTTCAGCCGAGCAGGCCCATCATTTTCTCACCCAGGTGCTGGCGCTCAATCTGGCCATGCTGTTTTCGCCGCCTTCGGAAGCACAGCGTGAAACTCAGGGGCGCCTGGCAGTGCTGCCGCAGAATCTGTTGCAGCATCTGGCCGAGCGGATTGGCTATGAACATATTGTCGACAAGCTGATCGAAGAGATCTGGCGGATTCTGAATCAGCGCCCCATTCAGACCGAGCCGGTCAAACAGATGGTCACGCAGATCGCCATTTGCCAGGCCAATCCGGATATCGATCTGGGTAGCAGTGGGCAAGGAGCGGACCGGCTGGTGAGCAGCCTGTTCGGCCCGACCCGGGCCTGCCGGGAAGACCCGGGCGTGGAGATCTACCTTGAGCGGCTGGCCAGCATGGACGCCACGGCATTGCAGGGCGAGGCCACGGGGTTTGCTCGGGCCATGCACGACACCGGCCTGGTGTCGCCGTACCACCCGGTGTTGCTGCGCCACTTGCTGGATCAGGGTGACCATCTGGTGGCGGAGGCCATGGGCCTGTCCTCCACCGGTCGCGATTGTTTGCTGTGTTATCGCCAGCTGGTGCAGGCGTTGATTGAGGCGGCGGTGCATCCGCAAACTGCCCAGGCTATTTATGGCCTGGCGCTGGTGCTGGAGCGGGGCATTCTCTATCAGCCGCCAGTGGCGCCGGCCCTGTGGCGGCAACTGAGCCTGGTTCTGTCGGACTGGTCGTGCCAGCGCCTGACCTTGGCCTTCGGGGATCAGGTATCACCGCAGGCGCATCTGATCGAAGGTGTGCTGTGCATGCTGGGGCAGCCACTGGGGGTGGGGCAGGGCAATAATCCCACCTGCCAGTCCGCCCGCGCCCTGTCCATGTGGTCGTACAACGATCCGGACTACCTGCTGCAAATGGTGACCTGGGCGGCCCGCGACGATGAAATCATCATGCATTTCGAAGGGCAGCCAATTTCCTCCAGCGAGAGCGTTGGCGGTGTGGCCAGCAGTCTGCCCATGGACCTGGACCCGGTGTCTCTGCTGGTGGTGCCTCACCTGGACCGGATCTATGCGGAAATGGGCCGTCGCTGTATCGAGCGTGAGGGGGATCCTCACCGTTGGGTGAACCCGGAGTTTCATGGCTGGTGGTCCGGCCGCGGTTTTCGTATCAATGTGGATGTGGAAACCGGGAAGCTGTGGGAGCTGGATGATTTTCTGCGTCATTTCTATGCGGCTTATCACCCTTACTACAACGGCAATCAGCCGCTGATACATCCCCAGCCTGCAGGGGTCGCTGTTACCAACAGTGCTGCCCGCTTTATCGGCTGGCATGCCATCAGTATCTTGCGGGTGGCGCTGGATCCCCAGGATGTCATGCGGGTGTATTTCTATAACCCCAACAACGACAGCGGTCAGGACTGGGGCGATGGTGTGGTGGTCAGTACCGCAGGCCATGGTGAACGGTTTGGCGAGGCGTCACTGCCGTTCGAACAGTTTGCGTCGCGGCTCTATATCTTCCACTTTGATCCGCTGGAGCGGGGCGAGCTGGCCCAGGTTGAGCAGCAGCAACTGGATCAAGTCAGTGGCTATTTGCAACGCAGCTGGGGGGCGGACCGACTGCCCGAGGGTGGCCTGCAGGCCAGTGAAGGGGCGGCAGGGCCCGGTTGAACAAGGTCTGATTCCGTTGCGCAATGTCAGGCAACAAGATGAAGCCTCATGATGCTGCGAAGCACAAGCTGATGATGGATGTCCTGTTGTTCCGGCTGGCAATAGTCGCCTGGCTGGTTTGCGTCATTGCTCCGATCGATGGCACCTGGTTTGCCGGTGTCGGGCTGTGGGTTGTGTCGGTGATGGGCAGCGTGGTGATGCTTGCCACCCTGACGCCGGATTACGTGGATAGTCTGGGCGATACGCTGGGGCTGCTTGCTCTTTTTATGCCCGGGTATAATCTGATTTTTTATGGGGGTTATGGCGCTTCTCTTCGCTTGGGCCGTACCCCTGGTCAGGATGGAACCTGCTGCTCTACGCCTGCTCCCTGCATGCCTGCTTTTATGCGTTCGCGTTTTTTGTTGCCCCATCAGCGATATCGCTGAGGGTTGCCGCTACCGGGATTCATTGGGTGTTTATGATCTGGTCCGGCTCGCTACTGTTGTTGGCGCTGGCTTTTCTGGTACGTTGTTATAAGTTGCGCGGGTCATTGTGTGAAGAATAAATGAAGACTGCCCGTTTGGGTTTTTTATTCTGAATCCGGCAAGCATTGATTTCGCCGTGGGAGCGGAGCTTGAGCCGCAAACCCCGCTTACACCGGTGATTTGTGTGTCGGATTGATACATAACAGGATTTAAAAAACCGTCGGCCCGATCTTTGTTAGCATGAGACCGTTGCCAGTCCCGGAGAGATTTCCTCGTCGTTCTCCTGTCGCCAACCCTGTCATCATGGATGAAATACTATGACGGAAAAACGCTCCCTCCCCACGTCCACCATTCTGTTTCCGGTTTTCATACCCGCCGTTGTGGTGTCCTTTCTTCTCATTGTGGGAACCATCAGTGACCCGGAACGGGCGGGTGAGGCCTTTAGCGCGGCGCAAGCCTGGATTACCGCCAATTTCGGCTGGTTCTATATGTTGGCGGTGGCGCTGTTTCTGATTTTTATTGTCGGCGTGGCCATGACCCGCTGGGGCAATATCAAACTGGGACCAGATCACGGTGAAGCGGAATATTCGTTCCCGGAATGGTTCGCCATGTTGTTCTCGGCAGGCTATGGCATTGCGCTGCTGTTCTTCGGGGTGGCAGAGCCGGTGCTGCATTATGCGGAACCGCCGGCGGGTGCTGCGCAGACCGTGGATGCGGCCAAGCAGGCCATGCAGATTGCCTTCTTCCACTGGGGGTTTCATATCTGGGCGATTTACGGCCTGGTGGGCCTGGTGATGGCGTACTTCGCGTTTCGTCATGGTTTGCCCCTGTCCATGCGCTCGGCGTTCTACCCGCTCATTGGGGAACGTATTTACGGACCTATCGGTCATGCCATCGATGTGTTCGCGATTCTCGGCACCATGTTCGGTATCGCGACTACCCTGGGTTTGTCCGCGGCGCAGATCAATGCGGGGCTGAATTATCTGTGGGGTGTGCCGGTGGCCACCTGGGTGCAGATCACGGCGATTGCCATTGTCACCGCCCTGGCTACCGTCTCTGTGGTAGCGGGCATGGACAAGGGCGTGAAGCGCCTGTCCATTCTGAATATGGTGCTGGCCGTGGCGTTGATGGCTTTTGTCTTCGTGGTGGGCCCGACGATTCATATTCTGGAAAGTTTCCTGCAGAACACCGGCAGCTACCTGAGTGGCATTGTCGAGCGGACCTTCAACCTGCAGGCCTACACCCACAGCGACTGGATCGGTAACTGGACCCTGTTTATCTTCGGCTGGACCATTGCCTGGGCGCCCTTTGTGGGGCTGTTTATTGCCAAGATCAGCCGTGGCCGCACCATCCGCGAGTTTGTGGTGGGGGTGATGCTGGTGCCGTCCCTGTTTACCTTCCTGTGGTTCTCCGTGTTCGGGGATACGGCGTTGAACATGATCATGAATGAAGGGGTAAGTACCCTGGTCGGCGATGTGCAGACCGACAAGGCGGTGGCGCTGTTCAAGCTGTTTGATGAGTTGCCGCTGTCCACCTTCATTTCCTTCCTGGCGGTCCTGTTGATTGTCACCTTCTTCGTGACGTCATCCGATTCCGGTTCGCTGGTGGTGGATTCCCTGGCCTCCGGTGGCGTGCTCAATACCCCGGCCTGGCAGCGGATCTTCTGGGCGGTGCTGGAAGGGACCATTGCGTCGGTGTTGTTGCTGGCTGGTGGTTTGCAGGCGTTGCAGACCATGACCATTGCCAGCGCCTTGCCCTTTGCCATCATCATTATCCTGGCTGCCGTGGGCATGTGGCGGGCGTTGGTGATTGAGGGTCATCGCGAAACCAGCTTGCAAATGCACATGGCCACTCGCCGCCACCTGACCGGTTCCCAGTGGCGCCATCGTCTGAAAGGCATGATGGACTTCCCTGGCCGCGACAATGTGGAAGGCTTCATTCGCGGTAAAGCCATGCAGAGCATGGAAAAGGTGGTCAAGGAAATGAAAGAAGCGGGTTGGGATGCCCGGGTGCTGTTTGATGACAACCTGATTCGCGCGGAACTGCAGGTAAATCGTGAAGGCCATGTGGGCTTTGTCTATGACATCCGCCTGGTCAGCCAGCCGGTGCCCGGCTTCGTGACCGCCGGTGGCGCGTCCACGGTGATGAAAGAGGAAAACTACTACCGGGCAGAGGTATTCCTGCGCCGAGGTGGTCGCTCCTACGATGTGTTCGGCTATGACGAGGATGACATCATTCGCGACATCCTGGACCAGTTCGAAAACTACCTGCACTTCCTGGATCTCACCCCCGGCAAGTTGCCCTGGGAAATGGGGGAGCACGATGACCTGCTCCATCCGCCGGAAGATGATGAGGGAAAAACGGAAAAGTAGGGCGGCTGGCCGGCTGTCTCACTTAACACGGTGCCCCTGTTGGGGCACCGTTCTTGCCTGACAAGGCAGGCATCATGAGGCTGCGGCATTCTCCAGCATTGTGATGTCGATGCTGCAATGGATGGCAAGCCGTGCGCCCTTGGCTTCGGATTCTTCGATCAGGGCGGCCAGCGCTTCCTTGGTCTGCATCAGCTCCTCAATGCGCCTGGAAACCACGGGATTATCAGCGCCCAGGCGTTCGTTTCCGCTCCATCTCTCCAGTTGATGAAACTGGATTTTGTTGTTTATCAACGCCATCAGGATGGTCTTGGCATCATCGGCGGAGAACTCGCCGTTGATGAGTTTATGACTGGACTGTGGGGTGTGGCTCGACATGATTCTCTCTCCCGTTGGTCAAGGCATTGAATGATCGCGTTACGCTGGATAGCCGGGATTACCAGGCTATCCAGCGGTTCTGTTGGTACTCCTCTACCTGTTCACCCTGGACGCGGAACAGATAGAGCCATTGGTGGTTGACCAGCTGGCGCACGACTTCGTGTTTCTCGATCACCTGGGCAATCATTTCCCGGGGGGCCTCGATGAACACGCTCAGCCGCACAGGGGTGTGCTGCCAGTGTTCGCCGTCATGCACGGACTGGATCGGCAGGCCGATGCGCAGGTCGCCGCCGTTGCCTTCAAAGACGCCCAGTTTCCCGCCCACCACGTTGTGCAGGGTCTTGTTACCGCTGCCGAAGCGCAGGTTGTCGACGGTGGAGGCGAAGTACTGCATGTTGATCCAGTTCGCCACCACCATGGGGGCGGTCATGATCTGCTCAAGCCGTTCTCCGTCTGGATCACTGCGGTAATCGTAGTCATGCAGAAAACTGCGACCCTGCAGGTCCAGGCCCCGTGTCCGTGACCGTGGTGCGATCATCATGGCGGCGTTGTTGGCCAGGGCCCACTCCGGCCGGGTCTGCGACCAGTCATTGGCCCTGTGACGCAGTGCCCGGGACAGGGCATCGGGCTTGTCCTGCAGGTGGGCCAGGCCCAGTCTCGTGGCCTTTTCGGCACTGGCGCCGCATTGTGCCCGGCGCAGGTGCTGCTGGATGGACGCCAGAGCGTCGCGGTGGCTTTCCGGTAGCCGGGCCAGATCAAACAGGGTGACTTCCTCGGTGAGGGTGTTGTGCAGGCCGGCCAGGAAATGGGTGCTGTCGGGAATCGCAATGCCCGCATCCTGCATCCGTTCCCGCACGGCCGGATCGTTGAGCAGGTTGGCCAATGTCCGCGCATTCACATCGCCGCTTTGCCCACAGCAGGCGCCGCAATCCAGTGCCGCCTGATGCGGGTTGTTGCGGGTCTGGCTGCCATGGCCGAGCAGCAGCACCAGGGGGGCAAAGCCGTAGGTCAGCCCCATGCCGGTGAGGATCCGGCAGGCGAGTTCGGCCTGCTGCTGCGTATCGCCCGCGGTGGCGCTGTCCAGTCGGGGGCTGAGCGCATCAGCGTCCTTGCTGGACAGACCGTTCCGGGTCTCCGCCACCAAGGGGGCCTGGCTGGGCAGGGTCTGCTTGATCAGCTTGAACAGGTAGCCCAGCCCCAGCGATTCCACCAGCACAAAGCCGGACAGGGGCATGGCCTTGAAGCGGCTCCAGCTGTGGTGGTTGCGCAGGTGGGATTGCCGCTTGCGGGTGATGGCCTGGTCCCGGCTGTCGCTGCCGCTGGTGTCGGTGACGGTCATGGCCGGGCTCAGCAAGCCGGGTAACTGGGGCCGCTGCAGATCAGTACCCAGGGGCTCATAGCGGATGGGCAGGCCGAAAAAGCCGGCAAAACCCAGGGTGTGAATATGCGGGGACTGGGCCTCCAGGTGACGCCGGAACACTTCCGAGCGCACATCAATGCAGAAGGCCGCCTGCACCTGGGGCAGAGCAGGATCCGTGTTGCCATGATGCGCGGTCAGATTGCGAATCAGGGAGCGCTGGTAATGGATTTCCTGGGCCCGTTGCCAGATCAGTGTGGCGGGGACCGTGTCTACCTGGCGCAGATGGGCAGACCAGGCGCCTTGCCACTGTGTCCACGGGGCGTCCGGGGCGCGGCTGCCCCCATCAATCAGGCACTCCCAGCTGAGCCGGATGGCGAGGAGATGGATCAGGGTGTCGTCTTCCTCGCCGGCCAGTTGCGCCTCCCAATTCCGGTAGGCGCACCAGGCGGCCCAACCGCTGATCCGCGCCAGCACGGCCTGCAGGTAGTGGCAGATATCCTCGCGGGGAATCCCCAGCTGCCGGATGACCTGACGAATTTGCTCCCGGGGTTGTGTGGCCAGCTGGCTGGCCCTTGCCGACAGTTGCGGCGCCTTCATCAGCATGGCGATGCCGTGATCCGTGCCCACGGAGTTGCGCCACTGCGGGTAGAGCGGCGCTGACTGGCTGGGGCGCCACTGTGACTGATGGCGATCGAAGTAGGCGGCACAGAACTGGGAGATCTGGTGGGTGATGGTGTCACACCAGGCCGGTTCGGACTGCAGATCCCGGTGTTTGTCCAGGGTATCCGACAGCAAGGGGGCCGGCGTCAGCGGCGCGGCCGGGGTCTCCAGGGCGTCCAGCAGCGCCTCAACAGATTCGCCCGGGGCCAGTTCATCCCGGGCCTGCGCCAGGGCGTCAGCATCAATGTCGCCGGCCTGCCAGGCGTCCCGGTAGTCGCTGGCATCCAGGGCCATGGGGCTGCCGGCCAGCCGGGCCAGTTGCGTGGCGGTTTGCAAAAAGGACAGATCCCGGTGCCCCCAGTAGGGATTCACGGCGATCATCCGGTCCAGCGGCCAGGTAGGGGCGATCCGCGATACGGTGGTCTGGATGGCCGCATCGATTTCTGCCTCAAGGCCATCATCGTGAACCTGATCTGCCAGGGCCTGTGTGCTCATGCCGGTTCTCCGTTGTCTGAGGCAAAACGATGGACCCGGGTCTGGGCCTGGGCCGGTTTCAGCTTGACGGGCCAGACCTGAAAGGTGACCCGGGTGAAGAGTTCATCCAGATAAAAGCCGTGGTACGCCCAGGGATAGAGGGTAGTGGCGAGCTTGCCGTCGGGGTATTTCTGCAGCCAGAACTGCAGCCCGTAAAGGCCGGAGAAGCACAGGATAATGGCCACGGTTTGCAGCAGACCGACCGGACTGCTGTGAGGCGCAATGGCCGCAAACAGCACATGCCAGCCCAGGTAAAGCTGGGTGAGCAACAGCACCATGAAGGCGCCGCGGGCCATCAGGCCGGCACGCCACCCCTGCTCGCCGCTGAGCAGCGGGCCCAGCCCCAGGGCGACGATGACCAGCGCGGCAACCGGCACCGACAGCGCCGGGAAAACGCTCTGCCAGCCCCACAGCGATGCGCCAACCAGGGCACCACTGAGCAAGCCGGAGGTCAGGTAATGACCGGACCAGCCACGGTCGGTCCCACCGGTGAAGTACGCCTGTTGCCGAACCATGGCCACGGTTTCCCCGGCGCTGAGAAAGGCATGGGCCTTGTACAGGGAGTGGGCCAGCAGATGCAGCAGGGCCAGCTCATACAGGCCCAGGCCGATTTCCAGCAGCATGAAACCCATCTGGGCACAGGTCGACCAGGCCAGCCGTACCTTGATGCTGACACGGGTCATCATCACCAGGCTGGCCAGCACCGCGGTGGTAGTACCGGCCAGGACCAGAATCCCTTGTGCAATGACCGCCTGATTAAGCAGGTCGGCCAGGCGGATCAGGATGAAGCCGCCGATATTGACGATACCGGCATGCAGCAGGGCGGAGACCGGTGTGGGCGCCTCCATGACCTGGATCAGCCAGCCATGCAGCGGCAGCTGTGCGGTTTTCAGGATCACCGCCAGCACGATCATCACGGCGGCCAACTGCAGTGAAAGGGGCAGGGCAGCCTGTGTCGCCAGAAACTGGCGCAGTTCATCGAGCTGCAGTGTGCCGCTGGCGTGATAAATCAGCGCCAGAGCCGCGAACAGGCAGAGTTCGGCAAGACGGCTGACCAGGAATTTCTTGTGGGCCACGATCTGGGCCGTTTTGCGTTCGCGGTAATGGGTCAGCAGGAAATGCATCCCGATACTGGTGCCGGACCAGGCCAGGGTGATCACCAGCAGGTGCTGGCTAGCCAGCAGCACACCGACACAGGCGATGGTGAACAACATAGCGCGGATGAAACGCTGCTGCTGGCGTTCCCCTGTCAGGTAGCGGCACGAGAAATGGATGATGACCCAGCCCAGCAATGCCACCAGCGTGGCCGTGACCAGCCCGAGCGTATCGATGCCAGGGCTCCCCTCGAGATTCCCGAAAACGGCAATGATGGCGCCGCCAACACAGGCCAGCAGGCCCAGGCGTCCGGTGCTACGGGCGATGGCCCAATGGTGTCGGGATTGCGCCAATACCAGCAGCCAGCCGAGCGTATAAACGGCAGGAAGTAGCCATGCATTCATGTAAGCCAGCACGCTGGAACTCCTTTGCTAGATGGGCGACGGGCGAATCTTGTGCAAAGGCGGATGTTTTGTAAAATAGATAATTCATCTTGAATTGTTCACATTTAGAGAATGATTAATGAGAGACCTGAACTTCCACCACCTCTACTACTTCTGGATGGTGGCCAAAGAGGGGCACCTGACGCGGGTGGCGAAGCAACTGCATGTCTCCCAGTCCGCCCTGTCCTCGCAGATTCGACAGTTGCAGGACCAGCTGGGCCATGAGCTGTTCACCCGGGAAGGTCGGGTACTCAAGCTCACCGAAATCGGCCATGTGGTGCTGGAGTATGCGGAAAGTATCTTCAACCTGGGCAGTGAGCTGCTGTCGCTCACGGAAAGTGGGGATTTTCTGCAACTGCGCAGGCTCCGTGTGGGGTCCGTGGCGACCCTGTCGCGGAATTTCCAGGAAAACTTCCTGCGCCCCATCATCAGTGAGCCGGAAATCCGGCTGGAGATACGCTCTGCGACCCTGGAAGAACTGCTTGAGCTGCTTCGCATGCACAAGCTTGATGTGATTCTCTCTAACCGCGCCGTGGTGTCGGATTCGTCGGCAACCCTGCAGTGTCAGAAAATCGCGGAACAACGGGTCTGTATTGTCGGCCCGCCCGGTGCGGCGGCAAGGAAGTTCCAGTTCCCGCAGGATCTGGCCTCAGCCAGATTGTTATTGCCGGGCCCGAGTAGCGAAATCAGAAGCCAGTTCGATCTGCTGATGGGGCAGCTGGGGGTCAAGGTGGATGTGGGGGCCGAGGTGGATGATATGGCGATGTTGCGGCTGCTGGCGCGGGATTCCGGGGCGCTTGCCCTGGTGCCGGAAGTGGTGGTGCAGGATGAGCTGCATAGCGGCACCCTGGAAACCTACTGGGTGCTGGAGGATATCGTGGAGCATTTCTATGCGATCACGGCCGAGCGCCATTTTGAGTTGCTGCCCTTGAAAGCCTTGCTGGAAAAATCCCGTGGCGATGTCGCCTGACCGTGTTCGCTGCAAGTGTCCCGTGACCGGGGATAACTCAAGTCGGACGCCGTTGCTTGGCCAGTTTCTCCAGCCACATCAGCGTGTCCACCTGGGTGACCAGATGATCCAGGTAGGCCGGGGAAAGATCGCGCAGGGTTTCCAGGGCGCGGCTGACCAGGCGATGGGAATTGAGCGGGCCGGCGTCGCTGGGGGTCTGGTGAATGGCCTGCTCGATGCGCTGACGCTTCCGCTGGCTGTGCTGTTTGGCGCGCACCTGGCGCAGGGCTTTCAGTTCCCGGGGGCGGCCGTCCGTCACCGGTGCGCTGGGCGTTTCCACCCCGTGGCTGGCCAGCACGCGCTGTTCCTGCTGTCGTAACAGGGCAATGACCGGGTCGCTGTCCGGCTCTTCCTCTTGGGCGTCCTGGCTGCTTGTATAGCTTTCCTGCAGGGCAGTGAAAGCCGATGGGACCTGTGACGTTTGACGGCTGCGAAGATGCCGCAGCAGGGCTTTCAGATCGCCTTGTTCCCGCAGAGCCGCAAAGCTGTCGGTCAGCCCATGCTCTGCCAGCTGCGCATCCAGCTGGGCCCCTTCGCGCTGAAAGTCCTCCTGAAAACCTGTCAGTGACGCGCGCAACCGCGCAAGCGGCGAGGGGCTCACCCGTGCCAGTTTCGCCAGGCGTTCGCTCTGGGCTTCCAGATAGCGGAAGCGGGCCGGGGCATAGCGGTGGGCGCCCTGTTCGCGCAGGGCCGCCAGCTGCTGGTGAATGGCACTGAGTGCGGTATCAGCCATTGCTGTCGGTTCCCTGTGCCTGTTGCTGGGCGGTCCGGGCCGCGGCGCCCTGGCGGGGCACGGTGGTTAACTCCACGCGACGGTTCTGGGCCCGGGTGGTATCGCTGTCGTTGGGCACCACCGGCTGGTGGGGGCCGAAGGCGGCGGCGAACACCTGGTCGGCGGGCATACCCTGGTTAATCAGGGTGCGCGTGACCGTGAGTGCCCGCTGGGCGGACAGGCCCCAGTTATCCTGGTAACGGCGGTTGCCGCGCTGGATCGGCAGGTCATCGGTGAAGCCGCTGACCATCAACAATTCATCGTGCTGATCCAGAAAGACCTGCAACGGTTTGGCCAGATCGCGCAGCAACTCCTCCCCCTCGGGTTGGAGCTGGTCCGAGTTGAGCTGGAACAGCACGCTGCCACTGATACCGATACGGCCGTCGCGGAAGGTGACCCGGCCACTGGCCAGGGGATCGGCCAGGGCCTCTTCCAGGGCCTGGCGGCGCTGCTCCTCGGCCACCCGCCGGGCCTTTTCCTCTTCCAGGGACTGGCTCAGTTCCAGCTGGATACCGATGACCCACACCAGCACCAGCACCAGAATGCCCACCAGGGCGGCCATCAGATCGGAAAAGATGGCCCAGACCGGCGAGCTGTCGCTGTCGTGAAGATCGTCCATCAGTTGACCTCGCTGGCCGGGCGTTCTTCGCTCTGGGCCACATTCTTGCCGGCGCCGTTGAGTGTGCCCAGGGCATCAATCACTTCCTTCTGGGACGCCATGCTCAGTTCAATCACCTCACGGGCCTGCTCCACGTAGTAGTTGAGCTGTTCATCGGCCCGGGCAGAGGATTGCTCCAGGCGGCTTTCCACCTGTTGCAGGTTATCCAGCAGCTTGTCGTTGGCGTCGCTGAACACCTGCACGGCGGTGGCGAAGGCATCGCTGAGGCTGGCAACTTCAGCGGCGCTACCGGACACATCGCCGGCCACCTGGTCGAGCTGCTCGCTCTGGGCGCTGACCTGTTGGGCGAAGGTATCGCTGACCTGGGTCAGGGTGTGGCTGGCGGTGGTGATCAGGGTTTCGATGGCCTCGCGCTGGGCGCCGGCGGCATCGCGCTGGCCGCTGAGCAGGGTGTCCAGCTCGGCCATGATGCGGCGGCGCTCTTCCAGCAGCTCGTTGTCCCGTTCGCTGCTGCGGGTCATCTCTTCGCGCAGGCGGCTGATCACTTCTGCGGCGGCCTTCGGGGTCTCCGAGGCGGTCTCGATCAGTCGGGTCATGGGCGCTTCCAGGGCGGTGCCCAGGCGACCCAGGTGTTCGCTGACGGTGCCTTCCAGTTGTGCCAGACGCTCGCTGGCGGCCTCACTGCGGCCCGCTTCCGCATCCCGCAGGGCAACAAGCTCCTCGCGCACGGTGGCCACCAGGGTATCAATACCGGATTTCTGGCCGTCCAGCAGGCCCGCGGCGCTGGTCTGGAACTGCTGGTTGTGCTCGCTCAGGGCGCTGCGCAGTTCGCTGACCAGGGTGGCGCCGGATGCCTGCTGGGCGTCGATGCCGTCGCGCCACTGGGCGGCGGCTTGCTCGCTGACCGCCCGGAACTGGCCGGTGATGGCGGTGAGCTGTTCTTCGCTGGTGCGGGCCAGCTGCTGCTGGGTGTCGCGCACTTCCTGCAGCAGGCTGTGGCCGGTGTCTTTCTGCTCAGCCAGGCCTTGCTGCCATTGTTGCAGGGCTTGCTCACTGGCACTGCGGAACTGCTCGGCAATGGCCGCCAGTTGCTGCTCGCTGGCGTTGCCCAGTTCCGCCTGGGTGCTGCGAACCTGCTCCAGCAGCTGGCTGCTGTTGTCACGGAACTGGTCGTGGTGGGCGGCCAGGGAGGTGCTGATATCGCTGACCAGGCGGGCGCTGGTCTGCTGATGCTGATCGAGGCCCTGCTGCCAGTGTTGGGCGGAGGCTTCGGTGGTCTCGCGGAAGCGCTCGGTGAGGGTGGCGAGCTGCTTCTCGGTAATCGCGTTGAGCCGTTCGTGGGTGCCCTGTACCTGCTGGCTGAGGCCGGCCAGGGATTGCTCCATGATCGGCTGGATGTTTTCCACCGCCAGGCGGCTGCTGTCCGCCAGGGTTTCCTTGAGGGACTGGCTGACCGACTCCGCCAGGGTGCGGTACTGGTCGGTGAGGGTGTGATGAAAATCCTGCTGGTTACGGGTCAGGGAGTCGCTGAGCTGTTCGCCCATCTGTTCCATGCGCCCGGTGAGCCCCTGCAGGGCACTGACCAGTTCCGGGAAGATGCGTGACTGGTCCTGCAGAGCGCTATAGGCGGACTGGCGCTGGTGATCCAGGGAGAAGGCATGCAGCTCCAGATCCACCCGGTCGTCCAGCTTGCGGGACACGGCCATGCGGTCCCGGCGGCTCAGGGCGGCGCTGAGACCGAGCATGGCGGAGGCGGCCACACCGGCAATAGAGGTGCCGAAGGCCAGACTGAGCCCGGCGATGGGGGCGGCCAAGGCGCTGCGGATGGCGGTCAGTTCACTGCTGCCGTCCAGGGCGGTGGCGGCCCCTTGCAGGGTGACGATCATGCCCACGAAGGTACCCAGCAGGCCGAGCATGACCAGCAGGCCGGTCAGGTAGGGAGTGAGCTGGGGGCCGGGCAGCGGCGCCGGGTGGCCGTCGATGCGACGCTGCACCGCGTGGCGCAGGCTGCCGGGCAGGGCCTTGAGCCAGTGGTTCAGGCCGTCGCGGCTGTCGGGCAGATCCTCCAGTTGCCGGTCCAGGGTGGCGGTGGTGCGGCGAAAGCGCAGCAGCTCGGCAAAGCCCAGGGTGTAGGCGGCGGCGATGATCAGGGTCACGGTCAGGGCCACCGGGTTACTCAGAAAGGTGGCGGCGATCCAGACCACGGCGATGGCGCCGAGCAGAAAGGGGACAGCAAAAAGAAAGCGTCTCATACGGTCTTGCTTACCTCGTTATTGATGGACTGGGCGTCCGTCGCGCCAGCGGCGAGGGCATCCAGCAGGCCGAGTACCGGTTCCTGGCGGGCATCCAGCTCGGCGAGTAACAACAGTTGCAGTTCGCGCCGGAACTGGCCCAGCCAGCCTTGCGGGCTGAGCCAGTCCTGGGCGGAGTGAAAGGGATCACGGGTATCCCACAGGGTGCGATAACGTTTTTCCAGGAAGCCGGGCAGGGCGCCAAAACAGTGACGGACATAGCCGGCTATGCTTTGTTCAAACACCGCGTCCAGTTCCGCCAGCCGGGCCATGGCGTCACTGTGGCCGCCAAGCAGCCGGCGGGCCCGCTGGCGCAGGTTGCTGAGCCCGGCGATCATCTGCCGCTGGTGGGCCTGGTAGAAGCGTTCGTAGGCGCCGAAGGTGGGGCGCTTGTCGGCCGGGGCATCGTCCCTGAGCGGTGGCAGCGGAATCACCGAGGCGGCCTTTTCCCCGGCGAAACTGCGGCTCAGATGGGCCAGCAGGGTGTCGCGGGTTTTCAGTAGGTCCGCCTGCAGTCGCTCGGTGGCGTCCGGTCTGGCGTCGAACGGGCCCTTGGGGCGGTACTGGTTGGCCCCGTCCAGGGCGATGGCATCGGACAGATCGAACAGTCGCCCCAGACGCTCGGCAAAATCCCCATGGCTGGCCCGGGCGGCCTTGCGGTCCAGCTGGGTCAGCAGCGCCACCAGGCGGCTGCCGGCGGGACCGGATTGGGAGGATGTGTGCGTCCTATGCATACTCTTGGTTATCCATGCTGCAGGGTATACGCGAGCGAGCCGGCCATTCTAATCGGGAAAGGGCGGGGATGATAATGCGTCTGTCGGTTGCGCGCTCTTGGCGGCAGCGGGGACAGGGTGGTGAAATGGGTTCAGAAGGCGTTGACGGTGTTTCTGGAAACCGGGTCCGGGATTGAGCGGACTCGGGCTGGTAGTGGGTGGCGTACTGGGCGTACTGGAGGAAGCGAGATTGTGAGCGAGATGGGGAATCTGACCTTGATGGCGGACTATAACCGCTGGATGAACGAGCAGCTCTATGCCCTGGCAGCGCCCTTGGGTGAGGTGGCATTACGTGAGGATCGCGGTGCCTTTTTCAGCTCCCTGTTCGGGACGTTCAGCCACATTCTGGTGGCGGATATCATCTGGCTGAAGCGGTTTGCCCGGCATCCGGGGTGCGGTGCTGGCCTGGCATCGCTGGATAGGGTTGCCTGGCCGGAGGCCCTGGACGCTCAGCCCTGCGCGGATTTTGCGGCGCTCCGGGAGCGACGCGGCGAACTGGATGCGCTGATTGCCGGCTGGGTACCGGGGCTGACCCCGGCGGACCTGGATCAGGCACTGGCCTACACGAATATGAAGGGGGAGCCGGGGCATCGCCGTTTTGGCAGCCTGCTGCTGCATTTTTTCAATCACCAGACGCATCACCGGGGGCAGATCACCACGCTGCTGAGCCAGGCCGGGGTAGTGGTCGGGGTGACGGATCTGCTGGTGCGGATCCCGGATCAGGATTAGCCATGCTGCATTGCGATGATCACGATTACCTGGAAATTGCCTGTACGTTTCGTCTGCCGGTCCGGCTGGTGTTGAAGGAGGGAGGCAGCCTGGAAGGTGTTGCCCGGGATACCGGTTATACCCCTGACAGGCAGGAGTGTCTGTTGCTGGAGGTGGACGGTGAGCGTCAGCCTGTGATCATGGCGCAGATCAAAACGCTGATTGCCCTGCAGGATAATCCGCATTTTTCTGTGGTGGAGCTGGGATGACCCTGTCGCTTTGCCGGTTTGCCCTGGCATTCATCTGGATCTATCAGGGCATTGTTCCAAAATGGCTGGGGCCTCACGACGATGAGCTGGCCATGAACCAGGTGTTGGGTGCCAGCCACGAACAGGCGGTGTGGATTGCCTATGGCGGCGGGGCACTGGAGGTAGGGTTGGGTCTGGCAATACTGGTGTGGTGGCGCCGCCGCTGGCCGTATCAGTTGTCGGCACTGGGTATCGGCCTGTTGTCCGTGTTCGTATTGTGGCTGGGGCCCCAGTTTCTGTTGGCAGCGTTTAATGCGGCGATTCTGGCGTTGTCGATGATCGCGCTGGTGGAACTAAGACGTTCTTGAAAAGGCGTGTCTGGTTGTGGAAAGGAGGCAGAAGGCCGTCGCTGATTCTGCGGCCTTTCGCCCACCTAAATCTGCGACTCGATGGGTAGCAGTGACAGCAAACAGACGCGAAAGCGTTGCCAGCCGGAGGTTTCCGGATCGCGGTCCAGGGTGATGGGAATGCCGTCATCGGTGGCCTGCCATTGCAGCTGCTGTTCTTCATCCAGCGACAGTTGCCAGGCGGAATCGCTGGCCACCCAGCGATCAAACAGGTCGCTGAGTTGCTGATTGAGAGACGGGCTCTCAATCAGCAGACCCACCTCGGTATTCTGTATCAGCGAGCGGCCATCCAGATTCACCGAGCCAATGAAGCTGCGGTCATCATCAATCACCAGTGTCTTGGCATGAAGGCTGGCGCGGGACTCACCATGAAACCAGCGCATGCGCTGGGGCTGTCCGGCTTCCGCGCGCAATTCCCACAGTTCCACACCATGTTCCAGTAACGGCCGCCGATAGCGGGAATAGCCGCTGTGCACGATGGCCACATCCGTGGTGCTGAGGGAGTTGGTCAGGATACGCACGTCCACCCCGTCCGCCTCCTTGTCGGCAAACAGGGCCACCCCCCGTTTGCCCGGCACAAAATAGGCCGAGCTGATCAGCAGGCGGTTACTGGCGCTGTTGAGGATTCGCTTGAGGTCGTTCAGCAGGTACTGGTCGCGGGGGATGTCGGCTTGCGGGAGCACCTTTTCCGGAGGATCGGCATACAAGGTCGCCAGCCCCCAATCCAGCGGGATCTGACCGGCAATCAGTTGCCGGCCCAGGCTGGAGCCGCGCAGGGCATCGACAAACTCGCTGTCCTGCTGCTCCGCCAGAAAACCGCGCAGAAATTCCCGCAGCGCCTCCAGTGACATGTCCGCGTCGTCCGCATCCAGCACCCGGTCCACGGTCAGGGTGGCCCGGCTGTTCCAGTAGTCATCGAAACTTTGGGTGCCATCGCGCACGATGGGGCCGGCGGCGAGGACATCCACGTCCTGAAAATCCACCAGGGTATTGGAAAAATATTCATCGGCCAGGTTGCGCCCGCCGGCAATCATCACCAGCGAGTCGGCCAGCATCAGCTTGTTGTGCATGCGGTGATTGGAGCGGCTGAAGGTGGCGGCCATTTCCATCAACCGCAGTGGGCCCTGTCGTGTCTTGACCGGGTTGAATAGGCGGATCTCGATGTTGGGGTGGCTATGCAGTATCGCAACCAGGGGGTTGTCCACCCGCGTGCCCAGATCATCGACCAGTAATCGCACCCTCACTCCCCGGTCCGCCGCTTCCAGTAACCGGCTGATGATGATTTTCCCGGTGGTGTCGTTACTGAAAATGTAATACTGCAAATCCAGTGAGGTCTGGGCCTGCTCAATCATGGCGACGCGGGCCACAAAGGCAGAGAGGCCATCATCGAGCAGATAGAAACCGGATTGCGCATCGCTCTCCCGGTCTTTCAACGCTGCCTGTCCGGCGTCTGTCAGCGGGGTGTGGGCCGGTGGGGTCAGGGAATAGCTGGCCGTGCGCTCGCCGGGATCAAAACTGGCGCAGCCCTGGGCGAAGAGGACACTGAGAATCAGGGCTGCCCAAAAGGGAACGGGGTTACCATGGAACATGCGCGTGGCCCTGTTGCTTGCTAGTCGTCTTGATCGTGCTTGTCATCCATGTTCCGGGATGCCGTGCGGGCATCTTCCAGGGCGGCAAACTGTTCCGAAATCAGTGAGCCTACTTCCTGATTGACCTTGCGGATGGTGTCGTACACCAGGCCGATGGTCTTGCGTTGTTTTTCTTTCAGGCTGCCGGCCTGTTCTTCAAACAGGCCCAGTTTTTCCAGCGCGTCAAAGGGGAGCCCGGCGATGTGCTGGTGCACCTCTTCCACGGTGGTAGCGCCGTCCTCGATGGCTTCCTGAATCATGTCCTTGAGCAGTTCTGCTCGTTCAACGGTTTTCTTCATTTCCTGAGTGACCTGTTGATGAAATCATTCATTGCAATGTAACGGAAACCCCCGGCTACAGCCACAATTGCGGGTTGTGACTGACCGATTGTCAGACGTAATAAACGGTTACAGGGCATTGCCTTGACCACCGTCGAGAAATGGGGCCAATCTGGACACGGATTCATCGCAATCATGCAGAGACTTCCAAGGAGCCACACCATGGAAAATGCCAAGCAGATGCTTGCCGACATCAAGGGCAAGCTGGATGAACTGGAAACGGAGCTGGAGCAATTGGAGGCTCGGGGCGTGGGCGCCAACGGCGATGCGGGTATCGAAGCGGAACGTCACCAGTTGGCGTTGCAGGATGTGCTCACGGATTTGCAGCAGCGCATTGATGAGTACCATGAGCTGGCTGACATGGATGCTGATGGCCAGGGCAACTGGCAGCAGCTGGACCGTGATCTGAAGGATCTGAATAACGATCTGTATGGCGCCAACTGACTGTCGACCAGGCGCATCCGCCATGTTGGCTCTGTCATGACCAGGGTGGCGCCACTTTTCTCTCTTGCCCGGTGTTTGCAATGACCGGGCTGAGTCTCCGTGCGGAAACCCCGGCGGATATTCCTGCCATTACCGCGTTGATCAACGCGGCCTTTGCCAATGTGACGCACAGCGATCAGCGCGAAGCCCAGATCGTTGATCTGCTACGCCAAGAGGATGCCCTGGTGGTGTCGTTGGTCGCCGAGCGCGATGGCGACCTTCTGGGTCATGTGGCGGCATCCCCGGTGACACTGTCCGACGGTAGTCGTCGCTGGTTCGGCATTGGCCCGGTGTCGGTTCTTCCGGACTGTCAGGGAGAAGGGATCGGCTCGGCACTGATGCAGGCGGCCATCGCGGCGTTGCGAGAGCAGGGGGCCGCCGGCTGTGTGTTACTGGGGGACCCGTCCTGGTATCTGCGCTTCGGCTTTGTGGCCACACCGTTGCTGCGCCTGCCCGGGGTACCGGCGGAATATTTCCAGGCGTTGCTGCTGGACGGGAACTGGCCGGATGCCCGGGTGCATTACCATCCGGCGTTTGCCGGCTGATTTCCCGGGGTTACCTGACCAGCAGTTGTCCCAGCCCCAGCACGGCAATGAAACCGATGCTGTAGGCCACCAGCAAATACAGGAAATAGCGCAGATAGCTGACAAAGGTCAGTACTTCCACCTTGCTCATGGCGATCACCCCGGCGGCGGAGCCGATGATCAGCAGAGAGCCGCCCACGCCCACCGAGTAGGTCAGCGACAACCATTCCGGCAAGGTCATCTCGATACCGGAATTAAGCAGTGCTGCGGTGAGCGGCACGTTATCGAACAGGGCGGAGGCGATTCCCACCAGGAAGTTGGCGGCCACCGGCGGCATAAGATCATACAGGGCCGGGAAGTAGGCCAGCATGCCCAGTTCCTTGAGCATGCCCACCAGCAGCAAGACCCCGAGAAAGAACAGCAGGGTGTCGAATTCGATCTTGCGGATATATTCCAGTACCGGTTCATCCTTGTTCAGGAACTGCACCACCAGGAACATCAGCGACAGACCAAACAGGAAGCACAGTACCGGCGGAATGCCGAACGCCACATTGGCGCCAATGGTGCCGAGGATGGTGGCAAAGAACAGCACGGCAATGACCTTGTCACCCCGGTCGATCGTGCTTTCCTGTTTCTGAATCACGACCTCACCGTTGAGCCCCAGTGACAGCATGCCGGCCAGCACGGCCACAGCGCCGGCCGCGGGCAGGCTCAGCAGTAGCAGATCGGGGATTTCCACCTTGTCGGCCAGGAAGATCATCAGCGTAGTGACATCGCCGGTGATCAGGGCGGTGCCCCCGGCATTCACGGAGAACACCACCAGCACCACATAGCGCAGCAGCTTTTCCGCCGGCAGCTTCAGGTTCATCAATACCGCAATACACACCAGGGTGGCGGTGATGTTGTCGGCCAGGGACGAAAACAGGAAAGCGAACAGGCCGGTGAGCAGCATCAACTTGCGTTCACTGATATGGGTAGGCAGCAGACGGTTGACGATACTGTCGATGATGCCCTTGCCGGACAGATAGGCCACAAAGGTCATGGCGGCCATCAGGAACAGCCACAGGGTGGCAATATCCAGCAGATTCTCGTCCAGCCTTTCCATCAGGGCTTCGTGGCTCAGGTGCGCTGGCGGAGCGATGAAAAACAGTAACCAGGCCAGGGAGCCAAAGAATAATGTGGTCTTGGCCTTGTCGATGTGGACCATGTCTTCGACGACAATGGACAGAAAACCCAGTGCAACCAAAATCAGTAAAACGGTGCTCATGACGGCTATCTCGCAGGACAGGAGGTGGCGGGCGGCGGTATTCTAGGCCTTTTGTGAACCGGGTTCATCATCCAATTCCGTGTTTATCCACTGTGAACGCATCCAGGATGCAAAAAAATCCCCATGAAATGACAAAATTGCCGCCTTGCCCCTTTAAATTAATGAGAATAATTCGCATTATTGTGAGCGGATATTTCCGGCATCCCCGTGATGGGTGCCTTTTCACTTGCCGTTTCACGATTTTAGAGGAATTCCATGCTGTCCCGTGTCTCTACCGGGGGCCTGTTGCTGGCCTCTCTGCTGCTCGCTGCCTGCAGTGATGAACCTGCTGCCACTTCGACACCGGCCTACGACGAGGCCCGTGCCCGGCTGGTGATCGACCACTACGCCGACATGGCGTTGGCGGCCTACAGCGATGCACTGAGCGAGGCCCGCGAGCTGCGTGAGCACATCGATACCCTGCTGGCGCAGCCCAGTGAAGAGACCCTGGCCGCTGCCCGTCAGGCCTGGCGTGATGCCCGGGTGCCCTATATGCAGACCGAGGTATTCCGGTTTGGCAATTCGGTGGTGGACGAATGGGAGGGCCAGGTCAATGCCTGGCCGCTGGATGAAGGCCTGATCGATTACGTGGCCGACGATTACCAGGCGGTGATGGGTAACCCGGGTGCCCGCGCCAATATCATTGCCAGCCAGTCGTTGAAAATCGGCGAACAGCAAATGGACCTGAGTGAACTGACCCCGGAGCTGCTCGCCAGTCTGAATGAGCTGGGTGGTTCGGAAGCCAACGTGGCCACCGGCTATCATGCCATCGAGTTTTTGCTCTGGGGGCAGGACTTGAATGGCACCGGCCCGGATGCGGGTGAGCGTCCTGCTACGGATTTTGCCACCGGCGACAGTGCCACCGGCGGACACAACGCCCGTCGCCGTCAGTATCTTGAGGTGGTTACCGATCTGTTGATTGCGGATCTGGAAGCCATGGTGGCTGAGTGGCAACCGGAACAGGATAACTACCGGGCCGAATTGGCGGCGGGCAGTGTGGAAGACGGTCTGCGCAAGATGCTGTTCGGCATGGGCAGCCTGTCCCTGGGTGAGTTGGCCGGCGAACGCATGAAGGTGGCATTGGCCGCCCATTCGCCGGAAGACGAACATGATTGTTTCAGCGACAACACCCACTTTTCCCATTTTTACAACGGCAAGGGAATCGAGAATGTCTACCTGGGTGAGTACCAGCGGGTGAACGGCGAGACCCTCAGTGGCCCGTCGCTGAGTGAGCTGGTTGCCGCCAGCGAGCCCCAATTGGACCAGGCATTGAAGACGGACCTGGATGCCAGTGAAGCGGCCTTGCAGACCTTGGTGGACAGTGCCACCAAGGGTGTCCACTTTGATCAGTTGATCGCCCCGGGCAATGCCGAAGGTGCCGCCACTGTTAACCATGCCATCGATGCCCTGGTGGTACAGACCGCCAGTATCGAGAAAGCGGCTCTGGTACTGGGTATCCAGGCCCTGAACCCGGACACCGCAAACCACAGTTTCTGAAAACGATTCTTTTTCGGATCTGGTAACATAGCGCCGCCTCCGGGCGGCGCCGTGGAACCCAATGGGCCGTTGCGTCGTTACCGAAGTCCCGCACTATCCAGATAGAAGGATGCCTGTAACTTGCGATATCTCTTGCTGACCCTGACCCTGGCCCTGGCCACCCTGCTGGCTGGCTGCGATCAGGGCCCGACGTTCACGGAAGCGGAGCCCGGTGAGCACCTGTCTGCCGGTGAAGGCACGGTGACCAAGACGGACCAGAATGCGTTTTCCCTGCCATTGGCCAACCTGCCGCCGTCCCGTCGGCTGGATTTCAGTGTCGGCAATAGTTTTTTCCGTAATCCCTGGGTGATCGCGCCGGCTTCCACGGATGCCCGGGATGGGCTGGGCCCCCTGTTCAATACCAATGCCTGCCAGAATTGCCACATCAAGGATGGCCGTGGTCACCCGCCGGCAGCCGATGCCAAACAGGCGGTATCCATGCTGGTCAGGCTGTCGGTGCCCGCCGCTGCCGATGACGATCTGACCCGCAGTGGTCTGGTGCCTGAGCCCAATTATGGTGGCCAGTTCCAGGATGCGGCGATCCCCGGTGTGGAGCCGGAAGGACGGGTGCGGGTCACCTACGAATTCGAGACGGTCACCTTTGCCGATGGCCACCAGGTGGAACTGCGCAAGCCGCGTCTGGACTTTTCCAACCTGGCTTATGGCGACATGCATCCTGCTACTCTCTTTTCGGCACGGATTGCACCACCCGTGATCGGGCTCGGATTTCTGGAGGCGATACCGGAAGCGGATCTGTTGGCCTATGCCGATCCCGATGACGAGGATGGCGATGGCATCAGTGGTCGTGCCAATCGGGTGTGGGATCGCGCTGCAGGCGCTACGGCCATGGGCCGCTTCGGCTGGAAAGCCGGTCAGCCCAGCCTGCGTCAGCAGAATGCGGAAGCCTTTGCCAACGATATGGGGCTGAACAGTCATCTGGTGCCCACGGATTCCTGCGCTCCCAGCCAGGCCGACTGTCTGGCCATGCCTAACGGCGGAGAGGTAGAGGTCAGCGACAGCATCATGGACAGCGTGCTGTTCTATACCCGCAATCTGGCCGTACCGGCCCGCCGCAATGTGGATGACCCCCAGGTCCTCAAAGGCAAGTCGTTATTCCACCAGGCCAATTGCCAGGGCTGCCATGTGCCCAGCTTCACCACCGGCAACGATGCCGCAGAACCGGAGTTGGCCAACCAGACTGTCCGTCCCTATACCGATCTGCTGCTCCATGACATGGGGCCGGGTCTGGCGGATGGCCGTCCTGAGTTCCTGGCTAACGGTCAGGAGTGGCGCACACCGCCGCTGTGGGGCATTGGTCTCACTGAAGCGGTGAATGGCCATACCCAGTTCCTTCACGATGGTCGTGCCCGCAATCTGATGGAAGCGATTCTCTGGCACGATGGCGAGGCCGCCGCTTCCCGGGACAAGGTGCTTGCCTTCGATGCCGAGCAGCGTGCGGCCCTGCTGGCCTTCCTGAATTCCCTGTAGCCCATTCGCTGTGATGCCGAGGTTTCTCATGCAACGCCTTATTCTGCTGATCACCACCCTGGCACTGGCCGCCTGCAGCGATCCCCGTCAGGAGGTCACGGCGCAGCTGGCGGACCAGGTGTTGCTGCCGGCGCACCAGCAATGGCTCCGCAGCAATGAGGCGTTGCTGGAAACGACCCGGGCTGGCTGTGCCGGCGAACTGGCGTTGGCAGAGATCGAGCAAGCTTTCCACCAGACCCAGTCCGCCTGGTCCCGTCTGCAACCGTTGATGGTGGGCCCGTTGTCCGAAGGCAATCGCAGCTGGCAAGTCCAGTTCTGGCCGGACAAGCGCAATATGGTGGCCCGCCAGACCGAGTCCCTGCTGGATGAAGCGCCAGAGCTGGATCAGCAACAGCTGGATGACGCCAGTGTGGTGGTGCAGGGGCTTACCGCTTTCGAATATGTGCTCTTTGATGAGCAGGTTGCTATCCGCGAGCGTCGGGATCGCTACTGCCCGTTGCTTGTGGGCATTGCTCGCCATCAGCAGGCCCTGTCTGCGGAAGTGGTTACCCTGTGGCAGCAGCCGGAGGGGATGCTTGAGCAGCTTACGACGTTCCCCAATGGGCGCTATGCCAATGCGGATGAGGCGCTGGGTGGCATCCTCCGTGTGCAGATTACGGCGGTGGATACCCTGAAGAAGAAGCTGGGGACACCGATGGGGCGGCTCAACCGCGGGGTGCCGCAGCCCTACCAGGCGGAAGCCTGGCGCAGCCGTCGTTCCACAGAGAACCTGATTGCCTCTCTGGAAGGGGCACAAGCGGTGTGGGAACGGGTCCGCTCCCTGGTCGGGGATGCGCAGCTGGTGGCTGACATTGATGAGGCCTACCAGCGGGTTCACGATCAACTGGATGCCCTGCCGGCGCCCCTGATGGAGATCGTGCAGGACCCGGACAGCCAGGCGCAGCTGCAGTCGCTGTATCAGGATCTGGATACGCTGGAAACGCTGCAGCAAAGTGACCTGGCCCGGGACCTGGGTATTCAGCTCGGTTTCAATGCCAACGACGGCGATTGAAAGCAGGAGCGAGTTGAAAGTTCAACGTTAAAAGGCGCGGGATAGCCGTTTTGACCATTAAAGGTCGTGCCCGCGATTCACTGCGTGCGTGACTTCGCTGCGCCGGATTCCTTCAGCGGGGTTGGGCTAGCTTTGTGGAGAGACGTTATGCCACTGACACGACGACAGTTGCTGGGCTCCGGTGCGGCAGTGGCTGCTGTGGCCACCCTCGGTGGCTGGACGCTCTGGTCCGGACGCGGTCAATCACCGCTGCTGTTGTCTGCCCGTAATGATGCGGCCGGAAAACATTACGCGGTGGGTTACTTTCTCGATGGCCAGCGGGCCTTCGCCACGCCTGTCGCAGAGCGCTGCCACGACATCTGTCGCCACCCCTTGCTGCCCCTTGCCCTGTTTGTTGGCCGCCGCCCGTCCCGGGAAAGTTATCTGGTGGACCTGCGTGACGGTACTCTGCTACAGACCCTGCGCAGTCAGCCGGACCGCCACTTCTACGGCCATGGAGTGTTCCACCACAGGGGGCAGTGGCTCTACACCACGGAGAACGATACGGCCGAGCCGGGGCGGGGAGTGCTGGGGCGTTATCGTCTGGAAAACGGCAAGCAGCTGATCCATGACGGCGAGGTCTCCACCCATGGCGTTGGCCCGCATCAGCTGGCCTGGCTGCCGGACGGTGAATCCCTGGTCATCGGCAATGGCGGTATACGGACGGAAGGGGGCCGCCGTGAGGAAATGAACCTGGACGCCATGGCGCCGAGTCTGGTGATCATGGATCGCCACGGTGAAAGGCTCAGCAAGGAAACCCTGCCGCAACAGCAGAACAGTATTCGCCATCTGGCCGTGGCCAGTGACGGCACCGTGATTACCGGTCAGCAGTACCATGGTCCGGCCTGGGACAGCGTGCCGTTGCTGGCCATCAAGCGCCCCGGTCAGCCCTACCAGCCGTTCCCGGTCAGCAACCGCCAATTGGCAATGATGAAACAGTATACCGCCAGCATTGCCATCCATAGCGAGAAGCGACTGGTGGCCGTGACGGCGCCGCGGGGCAATCGTTTCTTTATCTGGGATCTGGATTCCGCCGCCACCGTGGTGGATGTCCCCATGGCTGACTGCGCAGGCGTGGGTGCGGTGCCTGAGGGGTTTGCGGTCACATCAGGACAAGGAAAATGCCGTTTCTTCAAATGCCAGGCCGGGGGAACGGATAGTGAATGGTTGGATTTGCCTGCAGCATGGTGGGATAACCATATGGTTATTGGGTAGTGTGTGAGCGAGGTGTCTATTGCTGAAGCAGGGCAATCGCTGTGCCACTGCTGTCTTTAAAATCTTTGGGGGTCTTTTGTAATTATGATAGACGAGTCTTATCGCGCCATGCTTTAGTTTCAGCTCTAATCAAATTTTCTGGGAATGGCATCGTGATACAAAAGATTTTTTTGATTGCCTGCATCGGGTGCTTAGTGCTGATCGCTTCTGTCTCCTCTGCAGAGACCTCTGTTGAGGAGCGCTCATTAGTATTCCGGAACGTCAAGATTTTCAATGGTGAAGATCTTTCGCTTTCAGAGCTTTCAGATGTGCTGATCACCGGCAATCAGATAAGCCGGATATCACCATCAACCATAGATGTTGATGGTGATATCCGAGTCATTGACGGTAAAGGCAACACCCTGATGCCCGGGTTGATAGATGCTCACTTCCACATGATGCTTGCTGCTGCCCCCTTGAGTGTCGCACTTGCTGGCCCGGAAGGTTATCTAAACCTGCTTGCCGCTCAGGAGGCAGAAAAGACACTAATGAGAGGCTTCACCAGTGTGCGTGATCTTGCTGGTCCGGTTTTCAGTATCAAGCGTGCTATTGATGAAGAGCTTATTGTCGGGCCAAGAATCTGGCCATCCGGCGCGATGATTTCCCAGACGGGAGGCCATGGTGATTACCGTCATACCAATGAATTGCCTCGGTCATCCGATGGCCATTTGCATTATTCTGAACAGGTTGGCGGAGCTGCTATTGCGGATGGCCCTGATGAGGTGATTCGTCGTGTCCGGGAGCAGCTGATGCTCGGAGCTTCACAAATCAAGCTGGCAGCTGGTGGTGGGGTGTCTTCCAATTACGATCCCATTGATGTTTCTCAGTATACAGAGGAAGAGTTCAGCGCAGCGGTGGCTGCCGCTGAAAACTGGGGCACCTACGTGACCGTTCATGCCTACACGCCAAGAGCGGTTCAAACAGCGATTCGTGCTGGCGTGAAGGTGATTGACCACGGTCAGCTGATTGATGAAGAAACCGCAAAGTTGATGGCAAAAAAAGATATTTGGTTGAGTCTCCAGCCCTTTCTGGATGATGAGGATATCACCGCATTTCCTGATGGTTCTGAGAACCGTGAAAAGCAATTGTTGATGACTCGTGGAACGGACACGGCCTATGCCCTGGCAAAAAAATATAAAATCAAAACAGCTTGGGGGACGGATACTCTTTTTGATGCCAAGCTTAATGAGCGGCAGGGGGCTCAGCTTGCCAAAATGGTTCGTTGGTACAAGCCAGGAGAAGTGCTGAAAATGGCTACCAGCACCAATGCAGATCTGCTTGCGCTATCGGGAAAAAGAGCGCCGTATCAGGGTAGGTTGGGCGTGGTCAAGGAAGGCGCATTGGCAGATTTGATTCTGGTCGATGGAAACCCTCTTGAAAATATTGATTTGGTTGCTGATCCCGAGAAAAAATTTCTGGTGATAATGAAGGACGGGAAAATCTACAAAAACATTGCCCAGTAATTTTCTGTGCTGATAGAGAGCAGGGAACATGCTGCCCGAACGGCATGCTCCCTGAGCGTTTCAGTCGTGCCAGTTGGATACCTTGCCGGAGCAGACCCAGTCCTTGGAGCCTTTTTCTACCCCGATCCAGTTATAGCTGTAGCGGCCATTGGCGTTACTGGTGGACCAGCTCTTGGTGTTACCCGCTGAAATACCGGACGCGCCGCAGTCTTCCGAGCCGTTATTGCGCTCATTGCAGAAGCGGGCATAAATCCGGTTGTTGCAGGTATTGCGGAAGGTAACGGTGAAGCGGCCTTCAGTGTACTGGCTCCATTTGGTGTCGTGCACCACCATGCAGGGGCCGCCCCGGCTGTTCCGGCCATCCCAGCAGGTGTCTTCATCCAGGCTGGAGTAGTAGTCCGCAATGGCAAACTGTGAGGCGAGCAGTGTGGCAATGCCAAGAGTCCATTTCATGATCTTCCCCTTTTCTGTTCATCATTTGATCCCGGCGTGTCGTTACCGGGCATCATCGTTCTCCCTTCATTGTAGAAACTGGCCAGAAATGGGCTTCCCCCATATGGGGTAAAAGTGAAAAAACGTCAGTGGTCGCCCCGGCATTCCTGGTGATCGCTGAGCACCTCGATGACCCGGCATTCCCCTGCATGCCCCTGCTCGCACTCGTCAATCATTCGATCCAGTTCGTTACGTAATGCGGTGAGAGAGAGGATGCGGGCCTGCACGGCTGCCCGGTGACGGCGGGCGATGCTGTCCGCGTGGCCATGCTGCTCGCTCATGGCCAGCAGTTCGCGAATATCATCCAGGGTAAAACCCAGTTCCCGGCTGTGGCGGATGAATTGCAGTCGTTCCCGGTGTTTGCGGTGATAGCGGCGCTGTCCACCTTCGCTGCGGGCAGGTTCAGGCATCAGGCCGATCTTTTCGTAATAGCGGATGGTTTCCACCTTGCAGCCAGTGGCCTGGCTCAGGGTGCCGATGGAAAAAAGCGTACTCATTCTGCCTCCGGGGGCTTGAACCTGTAGTCACTACAGCTTTTTTAATGATGGCATGACCGACGGGATTCAAGGAAATCCCGGTGAGGAAAAGGCAATACAGGCGCTTGCGGGTCTGCGATGGGGTTTCTGGAGGCCTGGTCCAGGCCATGCCGATTGTGAATTTGCGTGAACTGATGGAGACATGAGTCATGGGCTGTTGTGATACCGATATCCGTTCCACCCCGGCACCGGCTTATCGCCGGGTGTTATGGGTGGTTCTGCTGATCAATGCCGTGATGTTTGTGGTGGAGGCGACCTCCGGGGTGCTGGCGGATTCCCGTGCCCTGCAGGCGGATGCCCTGGATTTTCTGGGGGATACGGCCACCTACGGGCTGACTCTGTGGGCGCTGGGGCAGTCCCTGGCCTGGCGGGTGCGGGCAGCTCGTATCAAGGGCGTTTCCCTGCTGATCATGGGGTTGGTGGTACTGGCGAACAGTGTCTGGGCCTTGCTCCAGGGGAATGCGCCCCAGGGCCAGATGATGATGGGGGTCGCCGGGTTGGCACTGACCGCCAACGTGGTCAGCGCCTTGCTGCTGATGCGTTACCGGCAGGGGGATGCCAATATTCGCTCGGTTTGGCTGTGCTCTCGTAACGATGCCATCGCCAACCTGGTGGTACTGCTGTCCGGGGCGTGGGTAGTCTGGCAAGGCAGTCGCTGGCCGGACCTGCTGGTGGCATTGGCGATTGCCGGACTGTTTACCCACAGTGCCGTCTCCATTTTGCGTCAGGCGAACCAGGAGCGGGAACCGGATCACTGCGGGAGTTGATGCCATGATTCAACTGACATTTACCAGTGATCTACCCGTGGACCGAAGCCGCCTGTGGCAGGCAGTCACCGCCATGGACGGTATCAACGATGAAATGCGTCCCTGGTTGAGCATGGGCGCGCCGCCGCAGGTTCGGGATCTTCAAGCGGTGGCGCTGACACCGGGCAAGCCCCTGTTCCGCTGCCGGTTGAAGCTCTTCGGTCTGTTGCCGGTGGGCCACTCCGAGTTGACCCTGTTGTCGCTGACACCGCAGGAAGGCTTCGTGGAAGCGTCCCCCATGACCGGTATGCGCAGCTGGCGCCACCATCGCCGCTTGGCGGACAGTGACACGGGCTGTACGCTGCAGGACATTCTGGAATTTGAAGCGCGGGTTTTCCCGCGTACCACGGGCGCGCTGGTGGCATTTTTCTTTCGCCACCGTCACCGCCGCCTGCGTCGTCGTTATCGCTGAGTCGCTATGGATTTCAAACAGGAAGACCTAAAAGCCCTGATCGAACGCACCATGCCGTTCGGAAAATACCAGGGCCGGGTGCTGATCGATCTGCCTGAACCCTATCTGCTGTGGTTCGCCGACAAGGGATTTCCCAATGGCGAGCTGGGCCGGCTGATGGCACTGGCGCTGATGCTGAAGATGGATGGCACCGAGAAGTTGCTGGAGCCGTTACGACAAAGCCATGGATAGCGCCGCCTTTGGTCATTAGTCTTGGTACTTCAGAGAGACGCAAGGAACCCATCATGAGCCAGCTGCAACCGCTTTCCGATACCCTCTGGCACGTCGCCATCCCCCATGCCTTCATGGGCCTCCATGTGGGGACCCGCATGACCGTCGTGAAGCTGTCCAGCGGCGGGTTGTTGTTGCACTCGCCGGTGCCGGTGGACGAGGATCTGGCGGCAGAACTGGCGGCGTTGGGGGAGGTGACACATATCGTTTGCCCCAATCTGTTCCATCATGTTTTTGCCGCTGAGGTAAAGCAGCGTTATCCGAAAGCGCTTTTGCATGGCCCGGCCAAACTGGCCGGCAAGCGCAAGGATCTGAAGCTGGATGCGGTGCTCTCGGAAACCCCGCACCCGGATTGGGGAGAGGATTTCGAGCTGGTCTTTATTGAAGGCTCCATGCTGCAGGAGACGGTGTTTTACCATTCCGCCAGCCGCACCCTGATCGCCGCCGACCTGATCGAAAACTTCCGCCAGTGTGACCATGGCTTCACCCGCTGGTATCTGAAACTGGGCGGCCTGTGGCAAAAGCCGGGTTGGCATCCGATCCTGCGGTTGGTCTACCTGAACCGTCGCAAGGCCCGCGCCAGTATCACCCGTATCCTGGAATGGCCCTTTGAAAAGCTCAGCCTGGCCCATGGCGAGGTGATTACCGAAAATGCCCGCAATCAGGCCCGCCATGGGTTGGAGTGGTTGTTCTAGGGGGCGGAGTCAGTCCGGCCCGCCACCATTCCTGTCCTCCTTTTTAACCTGGGATTGTCTGTGCTGCCCCTCGTTTATCACCCCAACTACAGCTTTCCCTTTCCCGGCGAACACCGTTTTCCCATGGAAAAATTCGGTCTGCTGCACGGGCATTTGCGGGCGGCGGGAATTGCCCGTGGCGACAATGAATTTCGCCCGGGAAGAGCCAAGGCGGCCCTGCTTGGCCAGGCCCATTGTCCCCGATATGTGTCGGATATCGTTGCCGGTACCCTGGACCCGAAAGCCCAGCGTCGCCTAGGACTGCCATGGAGTGAGGGGCTGGTAAAACGCACCTGTATCGCGCCCATGGGCACCCTGCTTACCGCCCAGCTGGCCCTGAAACAGGGATTGGCCTGTCATCTGGCGGGGGGCACCCATCATGCCCATTACGATTTCGGTTCCGGTTTCTGCATCTTCAATGACTTGGCTTTTGCGGCGAAGCAACTCCTGGCCAGTGGGGCAGTGGAGCGACTGCTGATTTTCGATTGCGATGTCCATCAGGGTGATGGCACCGCCGCCATGCTTGCCGATGAGCCACGAGCGTTTACCTGTTCCATCCATTGCGAAAAAAACTTTCCGGTGCGCAAGCAGAAAAGCGATCTGGATGTGGGATTGCCGTTGGGCATGAGTGACCGGGATTATCTGGACACGGTGTTCGAAACGCTGGAATCCCTGCTGGACACGGTGCGTCCGCAACTGGTGCTGTATGATGCCGGGGTGGATATTTTCGAGCATGACCCGCTGGGACGACTGTGTATTTCCGAGCAGGGTATCGCCGACCGTGATCGCGGTGTGATCGAGCGCTGCCGCCGCCGGGAAATCCCGGTGGCCACGGTGATCGGTGGCGGCTACGATGATGACCGGGTCGCGCTGGCACGGCGGCACGCCATCGTCGTCGAAGCCAGCTACGAGTTCGCGACAAGGTCGTTGTAGAAGCGTCGCTGGCGGTACGATAAAACACGTAAATCAAAGGCGATTTCACCACCGAGCGCACAGAGATCACTGAGGAAAAGAGTCGGTATTCTCGGTGTGCTCTGTGCCCTCTATGGTGACAACGTTTTTATCCAGCTCAGGAATCGCGCCGCCAGCGACGCTCCTACGCAAGCGTTCGGAGAGTATCAATGTCCAAAGCCCTATTGATCATGGCCCATGGCAGCCGCAGCGACACGGCCAACGACGAATTCCGTGCCCTGGTGGAAGCCGTGGCGGAATCCGCCCCTGGGGCGGGCGAGGAATATGTGGCGGTGCTGCCCTGTTTTCTCGAGCTGGCCCAGCCCTCGCTGGTGGAAGCGATTCAGCAGCTGGAGCATCAGCCAGTGACCCATGTGCAGCTGTATCCCTTGTTCTTCAACAAGGGCAAACACGTGGGCAAGGATATTCCGGCCCAGGTGGAAGATGCCCGCGAGCGTTTTCCGGCTCTCACCATTGAGTTGCTGGACTACTTCGGCAACGCCGATGGTCTGGCGTCGCTGGTGTTGGAGCACATTGCCTCACAGGACTGAATGATGACGGTCAGGGATGACACCGAACAACGCATTCAACATATTTTCACCACAGAGTCCCGGCGGGTGCTGGCCACCCTGATTCGACTTCTGGGGGACTTTGATCTGGCCGAAGATGCCTTGCAGGAGGCCTTTATCGCCGCCCTGCGGCAATGGCCCGGTGAGGGGGTGCCGGACAATCCCCGCGCCTGGCTGGTCTCTGCCGGTCGTTTCAAGGCCATCGATCAACTACGTCGCCGGGCCCGCCATGACCAGATTCTCCACGAACAGGCCGAGCAGCTGGCCGCCCGGGCCGTGGTGGAGATGGAGGTGGAAAATCTGGCCATCGACGATGACCGGCTTCGCCTGATTTTTACCTGCTGCCACCCGGGGCTCGCCCGGGACGCCCAGGTGGCGCTGACCCTGCGGGAAGTCTGTGGCCTGACCACGGAAGAAATTGCCCGCGCTTTTCTGAAAAAAGCCCCCACCGTGGCCCAGCGTATCGTGCGCGCCAAGGCCAAGATTCGCGATGCCAGGATCCCCTATGAGGTGCCCGAAGGCGACGAACTTTATGAGCGTCTGCAATCGGTGTTGCAGGTGATCTATCTGGTTTTCAACGAAGGATATCTGGCTTCGGCAGGGGATCAGGTGTTGCGCCACGACCTCAGTGAAGAGGCGATTCGTCTGGCTGAACTGGTGCTGTCCCTGCTACCCAACCCGGAACCGGAATGCCAGGGCTTGCTGGCATTGATGCTGTTGCATCACGCTCGCCGTGCCACGCGTACCACAGCACAGGGAGAGCTGGTATTGCTGGAGCATCAGGATCGCAGCCTGTGGGACCGGACAGAAATTGCCCGGGCGGATGAACTGGTTCGCCATGCCCTGCAGTCGCAACGTTTTGGCCCCTACACCCTGCAGGCGGCCATTGCCGCTGTTCATGCCCATGCGCCCAGTAGTGAGGCCACCGATTGGGCCGAGATCGTGGGGCTGTATGACCTGTTACTGACCATAATGCCGAGCCCCATCGTGGCACTGAATCGGGCCGTGGCGGTGGCCATGCGTGATGGCCCTGAGGTCGGGTTGCAGGCGCTGGCCCCGTTGATGGAGGACGCCACCCTGCACGATTACCACCTGGCCCACGCCGCCCGGGCGGACATGCACCGTCGACTGGGCCAGCGGGAGTTGGCCCGTAGCGCCTACCAGGCAGCCCTGGAGCGGGCTTCGCAACCCGCGGAACAACGCTTTCTGCGCCAGCGGTTGGTCGAGCTGGGGTGAAAAAAATCCACAGCCCTGTCGAAACCGTGTCATCCCTTTCGATTCCTTGATAAGACAACCGTAATCAAGGAGAAAACCATGAGCACTGAACGCACTATTGAAGAGCTGACCCGCCGTTGGCTGAAGGCGGCGGCCAGCAATGATGTGGAGGCCGTGATGGCCCTTTACCACCCTGCTATCCGCTCCTTCGACGCCATTCTGGCGCTGCAGGTAGAAGGGGCGCCTGCCTATCGGGAGCACTGGAAAAAATGCATGGCATCCTGCCCTGCCGACCCTTTTTTCGAGATGTATGACTTCAAAGTGGAAACGGCCGATTCCCTGGCGGTCAGTCACAGCCTGACCCATTGCGGCGCTACGGTGGAAGGAGAGCAGCAAGGAGGCTGGATGCGTGTGACTCAGGTCTGGGAACGGGACGGGGATCAGTGGCAGATTTTGCATGAGCATTTTTCCTGCCCTTTCAACCCGGAAGATATGTCCCTGATTATGGACTGGCAGCCAGAGCACACGCCGGTACGCTTCAGCTAGGGAGAGAACACGATGAAATATCTATGTCTGGTGTATTACAACGAAGCGGCCATGCAGGAGCGTGGTGATGATCACTGGCGGGCGCTGAACAAGGAGTGCCAGGCCTACAGTGGCGGGCTCACGGAGTCCGGTGTGATGTTGGACGGTTCCGCCCTGCAACCGGTATCCACGGCCACCACGGTGAGATTGCGGGACGGCCAGGTCAGCGTTACCGACGGCCCCTTTGCGGAAACCAAGGAACAGCTTGCCGGCTTCTATCTGATCGAGGCCAATGATCTCAATGATGCCATTCGTGTGGCCAGCCGTATTCCGCCGGCCCGCTATGGCAGCATCGAAGTGCGACCGGTGCGGGATATTTACGGCGAATCCTCCGATCAGGTCCCCTACGCGGAAGCATTGAAATCCTAGCCTCTCGTGGGAGCTTTGCCTGCAGAGCGACGCAATGGTATTACCTCCATAGCGGCTTTTCGCTTTGCCAGCAAAGCTCCAACAGTGGATGGGTGCGCTGAACCGGGCCTAGAACGTTTTGGCAAACACCAGTCCGCCCCACAGCACATTCCGGTCGCCCACGCCCTCCTTCAATTCCGAGGTGTGGCCCCGCAGTACATAGCTGAGCCGGTAGCCATCATTGAAGGCCCAGGTGTAGCCCAGCCAGGCTTCGGCCACGCCATGGTTGACCTCGTCACTGTCGTAGCTCACTTCGCTGTCGCGGAACTGGCCCTGCAGAAAGGCGTTATAGGCCCGGCCCACCAGGGCGATGCCGCCCCACAGATAATGTTCATGATTCTGGCTCATGGCGGTGGCGTTGTTGCGCTCCCCGTAATGGGCCAGTTCCGGGCTGGTCTGCCACCAGGGAGAATGCAGGCGCCCGGCGCGGAAGCTCAGGCTCCAGCGTGCTTCGGTGAGGTAGCCCACCGAGCCTTCTACGGTACTCTTCACTTCCAGTCGGTCGGATGACACGGGCAGGATCTTCTGTCGGGCCACCGCATAGCGGAAGGTGGGTTCGCCGCCATCACTGACCTGATGCTCCCAGCCTTCCGCCCGGTCGCTGCCAATCACCTTGTGTACCCCATTCTGGATGTCACCGGCCAGATCCAGCCCCATGGCACCCACTGTCAGGGTGCTGTGCCAGGCCACTTGCCTGGCCGGGTTCACCTGTACCCGGCTGCTGGAAAGATACATCAGGCTGGCGTAGGGGCGGTCGTCATACAACGGGCGCTTGGCCTCCTTGTCTTCCGGGGTGAAACCAAAGATGCCGGCTTCAAAGCTGTGTCCCCGGATCTGGCCCCCGGCGATACCGTCCACGCCGGTGAGTCTGTCGATCCAGGTCAGCGGCGTATTCAGGGACAGGGCGAAATCCCGGGCCTGGCGACCGGTGGCGGCCACACTGATCCCGTAGGTGTAGTCCTGATCGCGACTGCCGGGGACCAGCAAGTCGTTGTCCAGGGTCAGGGACCAGCTGCCGATGGTCCGCTCCTGTTGCGGATCGGGACGAGGCCGACGTGGGCGCTGTTCCTCGAACGCAGGGTCACCGGCCCGGGCCAGTTGCACGCTGTCAGTGCTGGCAGCAATGCCGGTGCCCGGTGTCGCCACGCCGCCCAGCAGGGCAACCAGCAGCGCTGTGATCGCTGATTTGCCCCGTTGGCGCAGCCGCGGTTTGGCAAAACCTGTCAGTCTCTCTGCATCGTTCATGGCGTCATGTCCACCTGGGGGCGTGCCGTGCACACCCGGTTTAGGTTTGCTGCGCGTACAGTAGGCCCGGCACGCGCAATAGCGGTATTGCGTTGCTGGGCAGTTGTTGCCTGTTTCTACAGAGAGTTGTTGTTATGCCAGCGATGACGGCGCAGCGAATGTGGCCGTCTGAATCATGGTGACAAGGATGGGCTGGAACAGTTTGATGAAACAGTGGGACTGGCTGAGCGATTTAATCGATTTTTTCGAACTTTACAGAGGTTATGGCGGCCCCGCCTTGAGGCGGCGGTGACCGAATGCCTGCCCGGTACGTTGTTTTTCGTCATTGAGCCTGTCGTATTCCCGCGAGTAGCCTCAGTACGACAAGGCTTGATCCGTTAACGACATGCGAGGAGTGGCAAGGTGGCAGAGGCATATATCGTAGCGGCGGTGCGTACCGCCGGTGGCAAGAAAAATGGTCGGCTGAGCAAGGTGCACCCGGCGGATATGGGTGGCCGGGTCATTGATGCGGTGGTGAATCGTATCGGTGTGGCACCTGAGAAGGTGGACGACGTGATCTTCGGTTGCGTGAGCCAGATCGGTCCGCAGACCTTCAATGTGGCGCGTACCTCCATTCTCAGCTCCTGTCTGCCGGAATCCGTCCCCGGTGTCACCATCGACCGCCAGTGCGGCTCCTCACAACAGGCGATTCACTTCGCCGCCCAGGCGGTCATGAGTGGCACCCAGGATCTGGTCATTGCCGGTGGTGTGGAATCCATGAGTCAGGTGCCCATCGGTGCGCCGGTCACTGCGGTCAAGGAAATGGGCAACCCGTTCACCGGTGAAATCAGCAAGCGTTATCCCGGTGAGACGTTCAGCCAGTTCATCGGCGCCGAGCGCATGGCGGAGAAATACGGGGTAAGCAAGGCCGAGCTGGACCAGTTCGCCTACGATTCCCACAAGCGCGGTGCCGCGGCCACGGAAGCGGGCCGGTTCAATGACGAAATCATTCCGGTGCCGATTACCCTGGAAGATGGCAGTAGTGATGAGCACATCGTGGACGAAGGGATCCGCTGGGAAGCGGAACTGGATGCCATCAAGGCGCTGCAGCCGCTGCAGGAAGGGGGCCATATCAGCGCCGCCAATGCCAGCCAGATTACCGATGGCGCGTCGGCGGTGATGATTGCCAGCGAAAAGGCGGTGAAGGAATACGGCCTGACGCCTCTCGCGCGTATCCATGCCATGGCGGTGGTGGGCTCCGATCCGACCATGGTGCTGGAAGGCCCGATTCCGGCCACCGAGAAAGTGCTCAAGCAGGCCGGCATGACCATTGGCGACATCGATCTGTATGAAGTGAACGAGGCCTTCGGTTCCGTGCCCCTGGCCTGGATGAAGGCGGTAGGCGCCGACTACGACAAGCTCAACGTCAACGGTGGCGCCCAGGCCCTGGGCCATCCGCTGGGTGCCACCGGCACCAAGTTGATGGGAACCCTGGTCTACGAACTCAAGCGTCGCGGTGGCAAGTACGGTCTGTTGGCTATCTGCGAAGGCCTGGGTACAGCTAATGCCACCATCATCGAAGTGCTGTAAGAGCAGTTTCAAGTTGAAAGTGGAAACGCGAGGTTAGTGCTCGCCATCGATGAAAGGTTGGGTGCCGCGCGGCGGCGTTGTTCGATCTGAAAAAAGCCGCCACGGTTTTCCGGGGCGGCTTTTTTATGGTTCATCGCGGGTTTCCGGGAAAAGCGGCTTTGATCTTCAAGAAGAAGTAGTCGTTATCCCGGTATCCATAAGCCA